>Ga0194112_10000296_pt1 | contig 71065 bp, 77 predicted proteins | sample TA2MahC400mmetaG_FD_146191 | JGI IMG/M metagenome (GOLD analysis project Ga0194112, IMG submission 146191) | Freshwater microbial communities from Lake Tanganyika, Tanzania - TA2015016 Mahale Deep Cast 400m | ecosystem: Environmental > Aquatic > Freshwater > Lake | place: Tanzania: Lake... | reverse complement strand
TAATAAATTGAGTTCTCGGAAAACAAACAAAAAAAGGAGAACTCAAAATGAAAGTATCGGAAAATTCAGTTTCGTTCTTTGACAAAAAAGAAATTTACATAGGTATTGACGTTCATAAGAAACGCTGGGTAGTAACCGTAAGAACTTACGATCTTGAATTGAAAACATTCAGTATGCACCCGTATGCAGAAGAACTGGAGAACTTTTTAGTAAGTAATTATAAAGGAGCTAATTACCATATTGTTTACGAATGCTGCTTTTCGGGATTTTGGATTTATGATTACTTTCATGAACGAGGCTACAAAATAATAGTCACACCGACGAACAGAATCTACCGAGACGGAAGTATAGTTAAGACTGACAAAATAGATTCGAGAAAGTTGGCGTTTCAACATTCGCGTGGGTTACTAAGAGAAGTGAAAGTACCAACAATGAAGATACGTGAGTATCGTTCGATATTCAGAATCTACGATAAAGAGAAGATGCGGGAAGGACAGATACTTCGTCAAATCAGATGTATACTCGAATGTAAGAACCATGAACTGAAATGGGCAAAGTGGAATAAAGAGTTCATTGAAAAGTTGAAGCTGGTTCGTTTTCAAGAAGATATATTTAATCGAAAGTTCGAAGTGCTGATAAAAGAATATGAGTTCGTAAAAGAACAGATCAAGGATACAGAGAAAAGAATCAAAGAGATCGGAGAAGATGAAGAATTGCGGGAAAAAGTAATTCGGATAAACCAAATCAATGGAATCGGAATAGTAAGTGCAGTAAGATTAGTTGTGTATTTATTTGACATTAAAAGTAGATTTGAACGAGGAGAAAAGCTTACTCATTATTTAGGATTAACCCCCGGAGAGCAAAGCAGCGGAGACGCAACAATAAGAAGCAGAACTGGACTAATTGGAAGCAGACAACTAAGATCAATAATAATACAATTAGCATGGGTAGCAGTAAGAAAAGATGGAAGTTTGTTAAATAAGTTTGAAAGAGTGTACCGAAGCAGTGGATGCAAACAGAAGGCGATAGTAGCAGTAGCTCGTAAGTTAATGATGAAAGTACATGCAATTACTCAGAAAGAAGAAGTATACGAAATAAATAAGAATGCCTGTCGAACAGGTAAAGCAGCTTAAGAACCGGTGACCGCGGCTAACGGCGTGCAAAATCGGCAAGTCCGAATATTTATTTTATTGCGTCAAGCAAGAATGCGGCCCGGTTCATTAATAACGAATACATTAATTGTCGCTCCGCTAAATGCGGATAAAAAGGACGACGAATAACAGGTTGTTACTTCTTTAAATAAATAATTAATGAGAACTCGGCAATTATTGATCTTTAACATAACACGCCGTTAGCCCTATAAACATCAATAGAAAGGGTATTTTATGACCAAATTTTTTGCAGTTATCTTAATTGCTTTAACCTTTAACGTTCATTCAGAAATCAATAAAGAGAAGAAACAAAATATAGAAACATTATTGGAAATGACCGGTGCTTTAAAAATTGGAAATATGTTTGCCCAAGCTATAGTTTCTCAAATGTGCCAAATATTGAAGAATGGTGGCACGGTCCTTCCAGATAGTGTAATAACAATATTAGAGGAAGAAGTAAAAATTATTATAGATGAGCAAATGAAACTTAAAAGTGGATTAATTGATCAACTTTGTCTTTTGTATGACAAGTATTATTCAGATTCTGACATCAAAGGTTTAATTTCATTCTATAAAACCGAATTAGGACAAAAGGTAATTTCCACATTACCATCATTAACCCAAGAAAGTTTAATAATCGGTCAAAAATGGGGTGAAAGTCAGGGCCAAATAATTGGTGAAAAATTGGAAAAACGATTGAAAAAAAAGGGGTATAAATTTAAATAAAATATAGGGCTAACAATGCGCTCAAGCTGACGCTAGTGGCTCGGGATTCAGTTCGGGAATTTCAGTGGTAGGTTGTGAGTGCATTGCCGCGCAGCTTAGCACCATGTTAGGTGGTTTAACGAAGAGGAGTATAAAATATGAAATGTCAAAACTGTCAATCTGAACAAAACTCTAATTTTAAATTTTGCACAAATTGTGGTGCAGAACTTTCTGTAAAAGTAAATCAAACAACAACAATAACTGAGGAAAATGTTATGAAGGAATACAAGGTTCTTACACAAAAAGACAGATTTTTTGCTGGAAAATTTGACCCGGAAAAACTTGAAAATGCAATTAACTCATACGCTTCAGAAGGTTGGCGAGTAATTGCTGCAACTACTGCAAGTATTCCTTCATTTGGAGGTTCAAGAGAAGAATTAATTGTTGTGCTTGAAAGAGAAAAATAATGGAAACAAAATATGGTGTTAAGGGAAATATTTTAGATGGAATATTTTTCACTGAAAACGAAATTCCAAATACAAATATTGTTAAGCATTTACACGTTGAAATCTCAAGGCAGAATTCAAATTTAACAGAAGTAAAAAAAGAATTAGTTCGTCAAGCTAAAAATCTTGGTGCAGTTGCAATTATGAATTTTAAGTATGGTCAAAAGAAACATAGCACACTTGCTTTGCTTTCTTTTAAATGGGATACAGAATCTTGGCACGGAGAAGGAGATGCAGTAAATATTTAGTTACATTATAAAAACCACCTAACAAGCAACTCAAGCCGACCGCTTTTTTCGCATTCGGCATTTGTGGTTTCTCTTGTTAGTTACTCCGTGTTTAGTTTCTTGTTCAAGTTTCTACTGCTATGAAAAAATATTTATAATTATTTAATTAATCGTTCTAACTTAGCCGTCAGTTATGGGCGGCGGCTTAGTTGCAAGAACGTATGTTTAAAGAAAATAATAAATTGAGTTCTCGGAAAACAAACAAAAAAAGGAGAACTCAAACGGCATGTTTACCCACTTTCTTTTAGGTGGGTTAATCTTAAACAACTTGTCCCGATTTATCGGGATAACAAGTCGTTTTATGAGCATTACTCAAACAAAAAATGAGAAGGCAGAAAGAGCAAATTTTATAACCGCTTCTGGATCATAGTTACAGTAATTCTGTGTATTATTTTTGCAGTGCTCTTTTATCCTCTTGCTCTTGATAAATACGATTCACGAACAGCGGTCCTTTTAGCTCTTGCCGGTGCGGCTGTTATCTGGATAGTCTATTTTATTCGCGCATACATTTTTAGCAAATTCAATAATGACAAAAAGAAAGATTAGCTTGCACCGACTCGTATATTTAAAAGTAAACGAGAAGACATATATTTTACCAATAATTTAACTCTTCTGTTTTGAATCATATTTCCTCTCAGATTTTATCTTCAAATTCTTTATTTTAGAACCTGAATGGATAACAAAATATTAATAGCTGAAAATATTAAGCGCAAATTTAAGACTGGTACGGAAAAAACTCTCGAGGTGCTTAAAGGGATTTCACTTGAAATTATTACAGGGGAAATTGCAGTGATCGTCGGTGCTTCAGGTGCAGGCAAAAGCACACTGCTTCACATTATGGGTGCATTGGACACGCCTAATGAAGGTAAAATCTCCATCAATGGAAATGAGCTTTTCAAAATGAAAGATCAGGAACTGGCAAAGTTCAGAAATAAAAATATCGGATTTGTTTTTCAGTTTCATCATCTTCTTCCGGAGTTTACTGCACTCGAAAATGTCTCTATTCCGCAAATGATCGACGGAAAAACGCTTGCAAAATCAGAAGTAAGATCGAAGAAACTGCTTGATCTGGTGGGACTAAGCGAGAGGTTGAATCACAAACCGGCCGAACTTTCAGGCGGCGAACAGCAACGGGTTGCAGTTGCAAGAGCATTGGCAAATAATCCGAAAATCATTTTTGCAGATGAACCATCCGGAAATCTCGATACGCAAAACAGTGAAGCTCTTCATCAACTCATAAACAAGTTAAATAAAGAGTTCAATCAGACTTTCGTCATCGTCACTCATAACAACGACTTGATGAAACTTGCAAATCGTGTTTTTGAAATTAAAGATGGTAAGCTAAATGGGGTCATTCATCATGCTTAATAGAACACTGATTACGCAGATGAGACGGATTTACACGGATTTAATTAAATTCGGTAAAATCGCGAACTAATGTTTCAATTCATCAATTAGATATTGAATTAATAAACGTACACCATAGCCAGTCATAGTTTTTGATGTGTAAGAAATATTCTCTTCTGCGAAGGCAGGACCAGCGATATCGATATGCGCCCACTTATATTTTTCATCGACAAACTTTTCGAGGAAACATGCCGCAGTGATCGCTCCTCCCCATTTTCCGCCGACATTTTTAACGTCAGCAAAATCGCTCTTGATCAATTTGTGATAATCATCCCACAATGGAAGTCTCCAGGTTCTCTCACCTGTCAAGTTCGATGCTTTAACCAATTTTCCAGAAAGCTCATCATCGTGCGTAAATAATCCGGATGCAAACTGTCCAAGTGCAACAACGCAAGCGCCGGTCAACGTGGCAAGATCGATAACTGTTTTTGGTTTATAGCGTACTGCGTATTCGAGTGCATCGGCAAGAATCAATCTTCCCTCAGCATCGGTGTTATCTATTTCGATTGATTTCCCAGATGCAGTGCGGATAATGTCGCCCGGTCTCATCGAACTGCCTGACGGCATATTTTCAGCGGCTGGGACTAATCCAACAAGATTCACTTTTAATTTCAATTCAGCGGCTGCAAATAAAACTGCAATCGTTGTCGCTGCACCAGACATATCACCTTTCATCTCCCACATTCCGGATGCAGGTTTAATGCTAATACCTCCGGAATCAAATGTCACCCCTTTTCCAATTATAATGTATGGAGCTTTTTTTCTCTCCGTTCCGAAATATTCAATTATGATGAATTTCGGTTTTCGTTCACTTCCCTTTCCGACAGCTTCAAGCCCTCCCATTTTTCTTTTTTTAATCTCAGTGAGATCAAACACTTTGACTTTTACTTTGGAATTTTTCTTAGCTAAAGATTTTACTTTCGAAGCGAGAATTTCAGGATAAAGATCCGACGCCGGAGTATTCTGTAAATCGCGTGCGAGGAAAACATTTCTAATTAATTTATTCGCGGATGAGATGACTGAATTTATTTTTTCAGCCCTTAGTTTTGGATAAAATACACTAATGTTTGGAAGAGTTCTTTTATTTTCACTGAGATACCAATCGTATTTATAGCTTCCGAGAGATAATCCTTCCAGAACACTTTGAAGCATATATTCATGATTAGTGAAATTCAGCTTTACCGAATCTTCATCAAATACAGAAACTGAGACAATTACGTTCTTCAGCTTCATCGAAATAAGTTTTTTAACAGCACTTGCAGAAGCACGGCGTAAAGTGTCTGAATTAAACTTCGCTTTCTTCTCACACTTTTGTATGAAAACAAGCGAGCCGTCATCGAGATAAAATGAATTTTGACTTTCTGAATTTTTCGAGACAGACTTTTTAATCCTGTCAGGTACACTGATCTCGAGCAGCTTTTCAATCGACTTGAAAGTGCTTAGAACTTCTTTTTCATCTGAGAAGGAAAAGAATAAAAACGATTCATAAAAATTTTTTGGTATAGAATTAATTGAATTAAACTTCAGCATTGCTTCCTCTTTTTTCAAATTCTGTTAGGTCTTTTTCAGTTTGCTGCAGCAGCTGCGGAATTACTTCATCCAACTGTTTGTCGTAAAATCTAATTCCAGCTGCGTTAATATGTCCGCCTCCGCCGAATTTCTCAGCGAGTAAACTGACTGGAAATGTATCGCGGCTTCTCAAACTTGCTTTTACACCGTCAGCAAGTTCAAAAAATAAAATCCCGATTTTTGCCGACTTAATGCTCAAACAAAAATTTACAAAGCCATCGACATCTTCTTCATTAGCTTCAGCTGATTTTAGCATTTCTTGAGTGATGACCATGTAAGAAATCGATCCATCAGAATTCGATTGAATGTTCGAGATTCCGCTGCCAAGCAGTTTTAACTTTGCAGTAGAAAGTTCATTATAGATTTTATTGTAGATCTCAGTTGGATTAGTACCCATTTCCAGCAATTCAGCAATTATCCGGTGGACTTTTGGTGATGTTCGTTCAAATCGAAATGATCCTGTGTCTGTCATGATCGCTGTATAAAGTGCATCTGCAATTTTTTTATCAAACAGGTTCTCCCCGTAACTTTTAATCAGCTCGAAGATAATTTCACCGGTCGCGGAATAGTCCGTATCACAGAAAAATTCATCTACAAAGTTTTTTGGATTCGTATGATGGTCTATACAAATTTTGTATGCTTTACTCCGCTGAAAAACATCAACCATAGATTTAACTCTGGTTATCTCATTAAAGTCAACAGCAATGAGAGCATCAGCATTTAAAATAATATTATCAAATTTCTTGTTGTACTGTTTGATCAGGTTTTCTTCATTGAGGAATTTATAGTTGCCTGGAGTTTGGCTGTGATTAATTAATTCTACTTCCTTCCCAAGTTTTTTTAGGAAGTATGCAAGAGCAAGCTGGCTGCCAAGCGCATCACCGTCTGGATTAATGTGTGTAGTGATTACGAACTTTGAATTCTTATTGACAATTTCTACAAATTTTTTAAAGTCTATCATATTTAAAACAAAGGGCGAGAACTCTAACTTAAATTCCCGCCCTCAAGTGCAATTTAATAAAATTTACAAGATGAATCTAAAAAGGTATATTTTAAGTATTTGGGTATCGATTCAACCAAAATCCAATACATTTTTTTATTTGACTACACCTTTTTATACTAACCTCATTTATTTTACTTCCCAAGTGCTTGAGTCGTAAAGGAGTTTGTGCAAGTCTCCATTACCCATTTTATTTCTAGCTGCCTCAATTTGATTATGAAGCATTTCATCGTAAGTTGGTTTATTCAGCTGTCTAATTATACCAACAGGTGCAGGGAATCCGGGACGCTCATTCATATGTGCCAGCATATAAGCAATAGCTGGATCAGCTTGAAACTCATTATGTACGAGAAGATCATTTTTTGTAAATCTTCCGTCGGTTAATGAAACGATTTGCGGATGCGCTCCTTCAATGCGTATTCCTTTGTCATTCTCCTTACCGAAGACAAGCGGTTCGCCATGTTTTAAATAAACAACGTTATCCGGCCGTGTTTCTTTTTCGGTGAATCTAAAGAATGCACCATCATTGAATATGTTGCAGTTTTGAAATATTTCAACAAAAGCAGTTCCCTTGTGTCTACCAGCTCGTTCAATCATCTCTTGCAAATGTTTTGTATCACGGTCCATTGTGCGAGCAACGAAAGTCGCTTCAGTTCCAATTGCAAGTGCAACAGGATTAAATGGGTAGTCAATTGATCCAAGCGGACTGCTGCGTGTAATTTTGTTCAATTCAGAGGTAGGAGAATATTGTCCTTTAGTCAGTCCATAAATCCTATTATTAAAAAGAAGAATTTTTATATCAACATTTTTTCTGCAGGTATGGATAAAATGATTACCGCCAATACTCAGTAAATCGCCGTCACCGGTTGCCACCCAGACAGATAGATCTGGACTATGCATTTTCAAACCGGACGCGATCGCCGCGGCACGCCCATGAATACCATGAAAACCATAAGTATCCATGTAATACGGAAACCGGCTCGAACATCCAATTCCAGAAACTACTACGAATTTTTCTTTTTTTATACCAAGATTTGGAAAAACTCTTTGAACTTGTGCAAGGATACTGTAATCACCGCAGCCTGGACACCATCGAACATCTTGACCGGAATGAAAATCTTTCGATGTATATTTTATTTCATTTGTTTGAACATTATCATTCATAATTAATCTTCCTTTTTCTCCTTCATGAGCTCTAAAATTTTATCTTCAATTTCGGATGCTCTAAATGGGAGTCCTTGAATTTTACTTAAAGTAATAGGTGCAATCAAAAACTCAGACCGAATCAAAGTTGCAAGCTGACCAAGATTCAATTCAGGAATTAAGATCTGTTTAAAACTTCGAAGAATTTCACCTAAGTTCTTTTGGAATGGAAAAAGATATTTCAAATGAATTTGAGAAACTTTATGACCTTTATTTCGAGCGCGGTTGACTCCGTCTCTGATCGCCCCATAAGTTCCTCCCCATCCTACAACTAATAATTCCCCTTCACTCTCTCCATAGATTTCGATTTGGGGTAATTCGTCGGCGATCTTCTTGACTTTTTCCTCACGAAGATTAACCATGAATTCGTGATTTTCTGGATCGTAACTTACTCCCCCTGTAATATGCTTTTTCTCTAAGCCGCCAATTCTATGTTCAAGTCCCGGAGTGCCAGGTTGAACCCACGGTCTGGCAAGAAATTCATCCCGTAAATAGGGCTCGAAACCATTTGGGTCTGTTCTAAAGCTCACATCGATTTTGGGGAGCTTTTCGATATCGGGAAGTTTCCAAGGTTCAGATCCGTTTGCAATATACCCGTCTGTTAGAAAAATTACTGGAGTCATGTATTTAATTGCCAAGCGCGTAGCTTCAAGACTAGTGTAAAAACAATCTGCAGGACTTGATGCAGCGATTATTGGAATTGGTGCCTCACCATTTCTGCTGTACATTGATTGCAATAAATCTGCTTGTTCGGTTTTAGTCGGCAACCCTGTACTTGGTCCTCCTCTTTGTACATTTACAATTACCATCGGCATTTCTGTCATTACAGCCAATCCCATTGCTTCTGTCTTCAACGACATTCCCGGTCCGCTGGTTGTGGTTATTGCAAGAGCACCTCCAAATGCGGCTCCTATCGCAGAACAAATTCCTGATATTTCATCTTCCGCTTGAAAAGTCCTTACTCCAAAATTTTTGTGTTTACTTAATTCATGCAAGATATCGCTGGCAGGAGTAATGGGATAAGTACCAAGAAAAAGCGGCAATCCGCTTTGAACAGATGCAGCAACGAATCCAAGTGAAACGGCTTCATTTCCCATAACATTTCGATAAGTTCCTGGTTCGAGCTTAGCTGGTTTAATATCGTATCGGGTTGTAAACAATTCAGCAGTATCACCATAAAAATATCCCGCCTTTAATGCTTTTTCATTGGCGTTCGCTATCTGCTGATTTTTCTTAAACTTGAGATGGATCCATTCGATTGTCGGTTCCATCGGTTTATTGAATAACCAATACATCAAACCGAGAGCAAAGAAATTTTTTGAGCGGGTCATCTCCTTCATCGAAAGTTCCATTCCTTCCAACGAGTTGACAGTAAGGGTTGTTATTGGAACCTCAATAAGATTGTAATTCGAAAGCGTTCCATCACTCAGCGGATTATTTTCATAATGAGCGAGTTTTAAATTTTTATCATCAAATGAATCTGTGTTGACTATGATTAATGCCCCCGGATCGAGATCTTTTAAATTTACTTTCAATGCGGCCGGATTCATTGCGATCAGAACGTTCGGCTGATCACCAGGAGTATTAATTTCCACCGAACCAAAGTTTATTTGGAAACCGCTTACACCATACAATGTACCGGCTGGAGCTCGAATTTCTGCTGGATAGTCCGGAAGAGTGCTTAAATCTTTTCCGGTTAATGCAGTAGTATCCGAAAATTGCGAGCCGGTTAACTGCATTCCATCACCAGAATCACCAGCGAAGCGTATTGTGACTTTACTTAATTCTTCAAGTTTCTTATTCATCATTCCTCTGTAAAAATTTGCTGACAAAACTAAAAGAATTCTTAAGGAATTGCAAGGCAGATTGTTAGGAGTTTTAGTCTCAAATTGGTTTGAATTTATGGTGTAGGAATTACCTTAAAATAGCCACTTGAAATCAAAAAACAGAGTAAGATTTTATGCCAGTGTACCTTGTAATTTTTCATTTAAGATATTTTCACCATACTCAAATCCTGCATTAAATGCTTTCACATTCAATTCTTCAGTTCCCTTCGGCACTGAGGCGAGAACAGCCTGACGCATTGATTCAACATCCAAAAGTTTTGTGATTGAAGTAAAAAATCCCATAATAACAATATTAATCACCATCTTTTTACTGAGATCTTCTGCAATACGAGTGGCGGGTATTGAAAAATGTTTTATATCTTTTCTTAAAGAGGTTGGATTGACCAACTCCTCATCTGTGATAAGTATTCCCCCATCAGCCAATTCGGGAACAAATTTATTATAAGCTTCCTGAGAAAGAATAACCATTATGTTTGGTGCAATGATGTATGGATAATCTATAAGGTCTTTATCGATAATAATTTGAGAACTGCATGCACTTCCTCTTGCTTCAGGACCGAATGCTTGGATCATTGTAGCGTGTTTATCACTGAAAATTGATGCAGCTCTCCCAAGAATATACCCACTTAGGATCACTCCCTGTCCGCCCATTCCACCAATTTTAATTTCAGTTCTAGACATGTTCTGCCTCCATTTGCTTTTCTTTCTCGCTCTTTATCTTCGGACCATACCATTGATACTTGTCACCAAATTTCTTGGAGTAGTGCTCATTCATCAAATCGAGATATGTTGGCCGATCTTTGTCGACAAATTTTCCAAGAATGATTTTACTTTGAAAACCCAGATCAAGTGATCTCGTATCCGCACCGTTTTTTATCTCACTTTGTTCTTTATAATATACCATCATATCGAGTCCGTCCCCTAGTTTATTACGGCGGCTGTATAGTGTCGGACACGGAGAAATCACTTCGATAAATGAAAAACCTCTTTTTTGGAGTGCTTCTTTCATTGCTTTGGCAAGATGCCGAACATGATACGATGTCCATCGCGCAACATAAACCGCGCCGCAAGACTCAGCCAAAAATGGAAGATTAAATGGTAACTCAAAATTTCCGTGTGGCGTTGTCGATGCAGTAGCACTAATCGGTGTGGTTGGAGCTACTTGACCGCCAGTCATTCCATAGATAAAATTGTTTACTAAGATTACAGTCATATCAACATTTCTCCGTGCAGCATGAATAAAGTGATTCCCACCTATGGCTGTTAAATCTCCGTCACCGCTGTAAACAACAACTTTTAATTCCGGATTCGCTAATTTTAATCCTGTGGCAAAAGGAATTGCTCTGCCATGTGTCGTATGGAACGAGTCAAGATTCAAATAACCTGCAACTCTGCCTGTGCATCCAATACCTGATACAATTGAGACTTTATCGAGGTCAAGTCCGCTTGTTTCAAGTGCACGTGTAAAACAATTTACGGTTGTCCCAATTCCGCACCCTGGACACCAGATGTGGGGAATTCTATCAGTGCGTAAAAATGATTCAACTGGATTGACCGGAATAGAAACATCATCAACAAAAATTTCTTGTGACATACTTCAGTTTCCCTTAACTGATTTAACAATTACATTATAAATATCTTTTGGATTGTGAACCGCACCACCAGCATGCGGAACATTGAAAGTTGGCACATTACCAGATGCACATCTTTCAACTTCTAAAACCATTTGACCAAAATTAATTTCAGGCACAACAAATGCCTTAATCTTCGTGGATAACTCTCGGATTTTTTCTTCTGGAAAAGGCCATGCTGTAATCAGTCGAAGATGTCCGACTCTCATCCCTTCACGCCGTGCTTGTTCGATCGCAGGAATCGCTGTCCGGGAAGTAATCCCATAACTGACAATCACTCCTTCTGCATCATCAACTTGGTCGGATTCATATTCAATAATCTCTTTTGAATTAAACTTAATTTTATTGACTAAGCGATTGACTAGCTTCCCGTGAACTTTGGGAGTCATTACTGGATAACCTTTTTCGTCATGTGTAAGTCCAGTAACATGAATTCGATAACCATCACCTGCTTTGACAATGGACGGAACGAGATCTTCATTCGGCTCATAAGCTAAATATTTATGCTTCGGTCCTTCGTAGTAGCGTCTATCATAAACTTCTATGTCTTCAGCTTTTGGAATAACAACTCTTTCAGTCATGTGACCAACGCATTCATCGAGCATCATCATAACAGGAACGCGGAATTTTTCAGACAGATTAAATGCTTTAACTGTTAAGTCAAAACACTCTTGAGGAGAGTTGGGACAAAGAGCAATTATTCCATAATCACCGTGCGATCCCCAGCGCGCTTGCATCATATCCCCTTGTGCGGGAAGTGTCGGAAGCCCAGTGGATGGACCGGCACGCTGAACATCCACAAACACGCATGGAACTTCAGTCATTGCAGCAAGTCCGATGTGTTCCATCATGAGAGAGAAGCCAGGACCAGAAGTAACTGTCATTGCTTTTTCTCCTCCCCATACGGCTCCTTGAATTGCAATCGAAGAAGCTATTTCATCTTCCATTTGAATAAAGACACCGCCAACAAGTGGAAAACGTTCGGCAATACGTTCAACAACTTCAGTGGATGGAGTGATGGGATAACCCGCCACGAATCGGCAACCTGCAGCAATTGCACCTTCTGCACATGCATGATCGCCATCAATAAAATGTGAACCGGTTAAAACACCGGATGAATCAGCTTTCAAACTTTCACCTCGCTATTTCTTCTTTTTCATAAAACCATAAATCGCGAAATCCGGGCAGACAAGTCCACAGATGTCACAACCATTACAAAGTTCTCTTGATATTAGGATGGGGGGATGATATCCTTTCGAATTATACTGCTCGGAAAGCTTTAGTGCATGTGTTGGACAGAACTCAACACAAAATGCACAACCTTTACATCTCTCGGCAGTGATTACAACCGACCCGATTACTTTTTTTTCTTTAGTAAGAGCCATTTAAATACTTTCTCGAAAATTTCCGAATGATTACGGGATTTAGTTTTGGGTGAGATTCTATTCGCATTCCATCAACAATATTTGGCACAATCCTCTGCACAAAAATAAGAATTAATTTCTATATCGGAAATAATTTATTTACAGGTTGGTTCATTGAGATGAAAAAAGAGTTCAAGCATTGAAGCACTCGAACACATTTTTCTTAATAATTAAAGTTACGCAGAATGGACTTTTTGTCATGTTGAATCCCGAGTAATCGGGACGAAACATCTAAAAAAAAATCTGATAACTGCAACATTAGATTCTTCATCCGTCAGTAGACGGATTCAGAATGACTGTTTTGCGTAACTTCAGTTAATAATTCTGATCAATGATAGTTAATTCTTATCAGCAGCTTCTTTTTTAGGAGCCGCGTGCTTTTTTTTCTTCTTACGAGTATTTCCAGATGTTCCTCTGGAAATTTTTCCTCTCTTAGTTCTTTGATCTCCTTTTCCCATTCATTTCTCCGTTGGTTATTATTATTGTTTTATTTCATTAATTATTCTATTAACAATCTCAACTGATGTTACTCCCTCGGCTTCTGCACTGAAAGTCGGAATAATTCTGTGACGCAAGATTGGAAGAACAACCCGTTTAACATCTTCGATTGCTGGAGTGAAGTGCCCGTTAATAACCGCGCTGGCTTTTGCAGCAAGAATCATAAATTGAGATGCACGTGGTCCTGCACCCCAGTTAATTGAGTCTCTAACAAATTTTGTTGACGCATCCGTTGGACGCGTTAAGTTCGATAAGTTTACCGCATAATAAATTACATTATCTGCAACTGGGACCCGCCTAACTAAATCTTGAAAATAAATTATTTGTTCAGCGCTTAAGACTATTTCAACTTTCGGTTCATATTGGCTTGTTGTGTTTTTCACTATCAGTATCTCTTCTCCGATGGAAGGATAATCGAGCCAAATATTGAACATGAATCGATCGAGCTGCGCTTCCGGCAGAGGATAAGTTCCTTCTTGTTCGATTGGATTTTGTGTTGCAAGAACGAAGAAAGGATCGCTAAGTTGATATTTATTTCCAGCAATTGTTACCTGCCGCTCCTGCATAGCTTCGAGAAGTGCAGATTGAGTTTTTGGCGGAGTTCGGTTGATCTCATCAGCTAAAATAATATTGGCAAACACCGGACCTTTCACGAATTTGAAAACTCTTTGATTCGAAGTTTTGTCAAGTTCTAATATCTCAGTCCCGGTTATATCACTGGGCATCAAGTCCGGTGTGAATTGAATTCGATTAAAACTTAAATCCAACGCTTCTGAAAGAGTTTTTATTAACAATGTCTTTGCCAAACCAGGCACTCCGATAAGCAAGCAATGCCCTCTCGATAAGAGAGCTATTAACAATTGATCAATTGTTTCTTCCTGCCCTACAATTACTTTCCCAATCTCTTTCTTCAATTTCTGTATGATGTTCTTCAACTCATTTACTGCTTCAACGTCATTTTTGAATTTTACCATGTGTCTCCTTAAATGCGAACTTCCCAGTAAACTAGTTTTTTTAATTGTTCAATCCAATCTGTATAAATCTTCTGTTTTTTATTGAACAAAGCGATTTGACTTAACTTCTCAAAATCTTGATCTAAATTGGGAAAATGTTCAGGAATCCGCTTTTCCAATAAAATTACTTGATATCCATATTGGTTTTGAGCAAGAGTTAACTTTCTTGGTTCGCTAATCTCGCCTTCAGAAAGTTTTGCAACGACATTTCGCATGTCAGTTTCTAATTCTGTAACCTGAAGAGTGCCCATCTCCCCGCCAAACTGTGCTGAAGCTTTATCTTCAGAATATTTCCGGGCAAAATCTGCGAAAGAACCGACTCCATTACGAATACTGTCGGCAATAATTTTTAACTTTGATTTTACGGTTTCATCCATTTCCTGACTTAGCTGAACTTTTAACAAAATATGATGAACTCGAACTGACTCTCCGCGTCTTTCCAATAATTTAATTATATGAAATCCAAGTGGAGTTTCGACCGGGCCGGAAACTTCTCCCTCATTTAAGGTGAATGCCGATTCTTCAAACTCCTTGAAAAACAATCCTCTTTTTACAAATCCAAGATCACCTCCATCTTTCGCCGTGGCTGGATCTTCTGAATTACGTTTTGCAAGTTCCCCGAAATCAATTCCAGATTTGATTGAGTCAATTATTTTTTCCACTCTATTTTTTACTCTCTCTCTATCTAATTCTGAAATTTTTGGGGAGATAAATATCTGCGAGAGTTTGACTTCCTCAGGCACTTTGCCAAGACTGTCTTTATACGAATTAAAAAATTCTTCGACCTCGAACCGACTAATTTCCATCGATGCAAAACGCTGCCCTTGCACTTTTTGGATTAACAGATTATTCTTTACCTCATCTCGGAGTTCTCTTTTAATTTTTTCAAGCGGGCGATTGTACACTTTTTCAAAATTTTCTTTTGAACCATACTGTTCGATGAACATATCAATCTGGTACTCAAGCTGTCTACTGACTTCTTCTTCGGAAACGTTCACGCTATCGATTTGAGCTTGAGCAAGTATCAACTTTTCTTCTATCATTGAATTGAGCACGTTCTTCTTCAAAGTTGGATCATTTGGGTTCAATCGTCGTTGATATGCTGTTAGTTGAGTTTGAAAATCAAGCTCGCTCTGAAGGATGTATTCATCATCAACAACCGCGACAATCTTATCAAGTACTTCCTGAGCAAATGTTAATGAGGAATAAAAAATAATTAATACGATTAGTCTTTTCATTTAGTCTAACTCTTTTATTTGTATGTCGGATTCGTCTGCTAATTTATTCACAAGTGCTTTGTAATAATCCTGCTGTTTGGATTGCATTATACGTTCAGTGATTAATTCTTTCACAAAATTTAGTTTTGGCTCGGTTCCACGTGAATACTTTTCAACAAGCTGAGTTACTAAGTACTTACCATTCCCAAGGTCAATTGGATAAGTAATTTCCCCGGTAAACATTGTTTCCATCATTTCACTTAATTCATATGGAAGTTCGTCAAAATCTTTCAAATAGACATCATATCGCAGATCTAAGATATCACTGACTTTAACTATTTGGTTAACTGCGTTTTTAAAATCCAATTTTAAAATTGCAGTATTTCTTAGATCAACTGCTTTTCGTAAATCACTTAAAACAATTTGATTTACCTTATAAATATTATAATCGAGAACGAACTCATGTTTATGTTTAGCAAAGTATTCTTCAATTTCTTTGGAACTTGGAAGGAAATCTGTATCTGAGAATTTTTTCTCTAAGAATTTTCCAGCGAGAAGCTTTCGGCTATTCAAATGATATTGGAATATAAAATCTTCTTCATACTCAATTCCCTCTTTAAGAGCTTCTTGTGCCAGAAGTTCTGTCTCGATCCAGTTATCAATGAATTCTTTCAATTCATGTTTAGATAAATTCGATGTATCAATTCGTGTTGCAAGGAACTTGCGGGTCAATGGCTGTCCATTGACCATAGCAAGATAATCTTTCGGCGGTTCCTCTTTTTTGCAACCATTAATTGTACAGAAAAATATTAATGCTGCAATTAGAGATATAATTCTTTTATTCTGTGAATGCTTTTTCAAGCTTATCGTAATTTATCTCAGGTTTATAGTTCGATTTCAGAAATTCGAGATATTCTTTTTCCAAACGTTTCGATTCTAATTCCTGCAGACTTCCACTTACCTCCGGAAGCGCTTCATTAAATGTTTTTTGACCTGCAGGGTATTTCTTAATCAATTTTACAATGGAAAAACCATTTGTATGTGCAAGTGGTTCTGCGACTTCACCTTCTTTTAATTGATCAGCTTTCATTGCAAGCTGGTTATCAAGAACCGGTTTAATTCCATGATGACCATATTTTTCTTTATAACCGGGACGTTCGGTATACTGAGCAGCTAAGGTATCAAATTCTTCGCCATTCTTATAAAGCTGATAGACAATTTTTGCAAGCGAATCTGTCTTAACGAAAATCTCAGCATAATCAACTCTATCCGGCCATTGGTATTTTTCCTTGGTGGCTTCATAATGGGATTTTAATTTATCTTCATTAATTTCAATTTTGTTCCAGACTTCTTCTTCTTGGAGCTTAAAAATAAGGATCCCGTTTTTATATTCTTCCATCAATTCACTGAATAGTGGATATTTTGCCGGGAGATAGTCAACAGCTTTTTGAAGGATCAATGTCTCAGTCACTTTATTTGTTACTGTTTCAAATATGGCTTTATTAATTCTACGATTAGCAAATTCAGGTAAAGCAATCGCATGAGCAACTACCGAATCAACTGTCATAACTTCTTCAGCATAAGTGAACACGACCGACTTTCCGACTTTCTCTCTTAGATCGCTGCTTGAGTAGATTTCACCGAATTCAGTCGTATCGGCGAATTGTTCAACCAAATCAAAAACTTCTGAGTTCAGATGATAGCTGAACGCTGCCTTCAGTGAATCAATTAACTTTTTATGGTCATCATTATATTTGATTCTTTGATATATCCCTTTTAATGTTTCCTTTTCTTCATCAAAAGATTTCAAAGGTTTCCGATCGACAAGTTTAATCAAATGATAACCAAAAGGAGTAACAACAACGTCAGAAACTTCACCAACTTTTAAATTGTGAGCTGCCTCGTCAAATGGCTGTACCATCATTCGGCGTGTAAAATAGCCAAGGTCGCCGCCGGTTGATTTTGAACCTTCATCTTCCGAAAATTCTTTTGCGAGTTCATTAAAATCTTCACCAAGCTTAATTTTATCTTTGATTGAATTTACAAGTTCAAGTGCTACGGTTGTATCTTCACTCGTTGATTCTGGCTTCACCTGAATGAGTATGTGACTTGCACGAATTTCCGGTGTTCGCAGTTTTCGATCTGTTACTTTAATCAGATGATACCCAAATTGAGTTTTAACCGGCTCTGGATATACTTCTCCTTTTTTTAAAGTATAACATGCATCTTCAAATGAAGGAATAATTTCTCCAGCAGTTATATAAAATATATCTCCACCATTTGGAGCTGAATAAAAATCTTGTGAATATTTTTTTGCCATTTCTTCGAATGATTCACCCATCTTTATAGAATCGAGAACAGCATTTGCTCTTGCATGCATCCCCACTTCGCCTGAAGTATCAGGACGAAACATGATATGACTTACTCGCAACTCTTCTTTTCGCTTTTCGTACAGTTCTTTTATGTTTGGATCAACTAACTTCTTTTCTAAGAGATAGCTGACACCAATTTTATTTTTGTAATCAGTATATTCACTGACGACATCGGGCAGTTGATCGATACCTCTTTTCTTAGCATCGAAAATTTTCATTCTGAAATTAACGTACAAATCTAAAAAATTCTTTTTCTTTGAAAGAGAATCTGATTTTGCTGCATCATATCCTCCATTATTCTTTGCATATACATTTTCAAATTCCTCAAGAGACACTTTTTGGTTTTCAAACTCTGCGACAGAAATATCTTTCTTACTCGTTGAGCATGATATTAACCCAATTGATATGATAAACAAAATAAGCGACTGAATTTGATTTCTTTTCATTCTTTCTCCTATGTAAGTAAACGAAATATAGTTTTTTTTATATAAATAAAATTTTAACCCATTATAGATGGACCAACTACCTCAACTGAGCACCAAGAGGTAATGATTCCGGAACTTCGACTAATTTTAATTTTTTGTTTTCATCCTCTACAGCTAGTATCATTCCCTCGGAAATTTCATTCATTAAATTTGCCTTTTGCAAATTTGATACGATTAATACTCTTCTGTCAATCATTTCTTTTGCTTCATAAAATTCTGCCAGTCCGGCAATTACTTGACGCTGTTCAAATCCAATATCCACTTTTAATTTTAATAATTTTTTAGACTTATTTACTTTTTCACAGCTTAAAACCTTGGCAACACGGATTTCAATCCGCTTAAACTCATCCATGGAGATTTCGTTTCCTTTTTCTTTTGAGGATTCGTCTTTTGGAAGAAATGGCTGAATTTCACTCTCCTCAATTTTTTTGATGATTATTTCAGGTGGATTTATCTTATGACCAGCTTCTAATTTTGCCTCACCAGCACTTTCCCAGATCCTTAAATTTTTATCTGCCACATTTAAGAGAGTGAAAATTTTCTTGGTTGTGAATGGCAGAATAGGCGAAAGAAGTATTGCTAGTGTACGAATAATTTGAAGTGATACGTAAAGCGTTGCTGCACATTTTTCTTTATCGGCTTTTACTGTCTTCCAAGGTTCACTATCATTAAAAAATTTATTCGCCGCACGAGCGAGATTCATGATCTCATTGAGTGCATCTTTTATCTTTATTCTTTCAAAATTGTAATTGACTCTTTCTATGTAACCAGCAAGTGCATTTAACATATTCGTATCGATCTCAGATAGATTGCTCGCAGCAGGTACTTCAGAATTAAAATGTTTCTGAGTAAACGTCAAAGTGCGGTTAACATAATTTCCAAGTATGTCGGCAAGTTCATTATTATTTTTTGCTTGGAAATCTTTCCAATAGAAATCGGTATCACGATTTTCGGGTAAATTAGAAGCCAGGTAATACCTCAGCGAATCCGGCTGAAAACTCTTAAGATATTCCTGCAAATCGATTCCCCATCCGCGGCTTTTTGAAAATTTAAGTCCCTCGTAATTTAAGAATTCATTTGCCGGAACGTTATCGGGCATGATATATTTTTCTCCATCATTATCATTCCATGCCATTAGCATCGCAGGAAAAACAATGCAATGAAAGACTACGTTATCTTTACCAATAAACGCAATGTACTTTGTATCCTCATTTTGCCAGTACTTTTTCCAAAGTTCTGGTTCTCCTTTTGCTTGACACCATTCCTTTGTTGAAGAGATATATCCGAGAACAGCTTCGAACCAGACGTAGAGGACCTTTTCATTATATGTTTCTATAGGAACTTTCACTCCCCAATCCAAATCCCTCGTAACTGCTCGATCTTGAAGTCCATCATTGAACCAGCTTTTGCAGTAGTTGAGAACATTTTCTTTCCAATTTTCTTGCTCATCTTTCAACTGAATGTATTTTTCAAGACGTGCTTGATAATCACCCAATGGAAAATAAAAATGAGAGGTTTCACGAAGTACAGGTGCCTCCCCTGTAATTTTACTTCTTGGATTAATTAATTCGGTTGGATTTAAAAAACTTCCGCAGCTTTCACATTGATCACCCCGAGCTTCCTCGCTTTTACACACAGGACAAGTTCCTAAGAGATATCTATCAGGTAAAAACATCTTAACTTTTTCATCAAAGTACTGCTTCTCTTTTTTCTCCGTGAGTATTTTATTATTGTATAATTTTAAGAAATATTCCTGGGCGGTTTCATGGTGAATTGGGAGTGAAGTCCGAGAATAATTATCGAAACTCATTCCGAAATCTTCAAATGCTTTTTTATTTTGAATATGGTATCGATCAACTACTTGCTGCGGTTTTATTTTTTCTTGTTCAGCCGTGATTGTGATGGGTACGCCATGTTCATCAGAACCGCAGATAAATATTATATCTTCACACTTTAGTCTTTTAAATCTAACATAGATATCAGCAGGTAAATATGCACCTGCTAAGTGCCCAAGATGTATAGGCCCATTTGCATATGGAAGCGCAGCAGTTACTATTGTTCTCTCGAATTTCTTCAATTTTTCCTATAAATTTTGACAAATTTAACCAATACGTTTGTAAATTCAAATGCTTCACCTGTGCAAAAATTAACATTATATTACACAGAAACCTTTATTTAGACGAATAATAAAAAAGCCACAGCATAAAAGCATGTGGCTCGATTGTATAATCTGTAATTAATATTGAATTACTAGTTTCCGTACATTCCGTTAATTAAATCTGCGTACCTTTCCTCAACTAATTTACGCTTAACTTTTAAGGTCGGTGTTAATTCCCCTCCTTCGATGCTAAAGGGTTTATCTAGAATTACGAATTTTCTAATGCGCTCATAATTTGCAAGATTGCGCTGAAGTGTAGCAATATCTTTCTCTATAATCTGATAAACCTCCGGTAATTTTGTCAATTCCTCAACTTGACTGTAGGGAATTTTATGTGAATCCGCATATTCCCTTAGAGCTTCGAAGTCAGGTGTTATTAGTGCAGAGAGGAAGGTTTTATTATCGCCGATTAAGACAAATTGATCAATAAATTTACTCCTCGTGAAAATATTCTCGAGAGGCTGCGGTGCTATGTATTTTCCTCCGGATGTTTTGAATAAATGTTTTTTCCTATCAGTGATTCGTACAAAACCATGTTTGTCAAATTCACCGATATCTCCAGTGTGAAGCCATCCATCTTTATCAACTGTTTCAGCTGTAGCTTTTTTATTATTGTAATATCCCATCATGATATTCGGACCGCGAGCAAGTATTTCACCATCCTCTGCAATTTTTACTTCAACACCCGGAATTGGTTTTCCCACAGTTCCAAACTTATAATCATCTAATCGATTGCAAGTAATGACTGGACTCGATTCGGTGAGTCCATAACCTTCGACAATGATTATTCCCAGAGCTTCAAAGAACTCACCAATGTTCTGCGGTAAAGCTGCACCCCCGCTAACAAAAAATCGCAATCGACCACCTGTACGCGCTTTAATTTTCTTAAATACTAGTTTATCCGCCAATTTATACTTAGCGGATAAAATCGGAGAGAGCTTTTTCTTCTTTCTTGACTCATGATATTTTTTACCAGTTTCGATAGCCCAGAAAAATATTTTTTGCTTTTTTGGAGGAGATGATTCTACATTTTTCATAACCCTTGCATGAATTCTCTCAAACAATCGAGGAACTGATGTCATAATAGTCGGTTTGATTTCAAGCATATTTTCTGCAACGGTGTCGATGCTTTCCGCATAGCAAATCATTCCACCTGAGGAAAGCGCGGTATAATATCCGGCCATTCTTTCAAATGAATGCGATAGAGGAAGAAAAGATAAGAAGATATCAGTTTCGCCAATAGAAATACATTCTTTTGCCGCTCGAATGTTTGTGACAAAATTATTATTCGTCAGCATAACCCCTTTTGGTTCGCCAGTTGTTCCTGAGGTATAAATCAATGTACACAAATCTTCTGGTTTGGCTTTTGCTATCTCATCATCAAGGAAATTTGGATTCGAAGCAGCATACTCTTTTCCTTTTTCCATGACCTCGTTCATTGCTAAGATACCATCACCGGAATCTTTATCGTTCATGATTATTATATGCTTTAAGGCTTTTACATTTTCTTTAATTTTTAGAACTTTTGTAAGCTGTAGTTTATTTGAAACTATAACCGCTTTGCAACTAGAATCTTTTAGAATGTATTCAACAGTGGCTGACGTCGATGATGGATACATCGGAACATCAATAGCTCCTAAGGACAATATAGCCAGATCCGAATAAGCCCATTCTGGACGATTCTCGGCTACTATTCCAACCATATCGCCACGCTTAATTCCCAATGCTGCTAAACCATTAGCAAAATTTCTTATATACTCACGGAATTCTGCGAATTTAATTCCAGAGAATTTCTTGTCCACCTTACGCATCATAACGAACCGCTCAGAGTTAACGTTAAGTTTTGTCAACTTATCATACATCTCGGCGATTGTTTTGAATTCTTCTACTGAGGCCATCAGTCCCTCCTAATTTGTTTTAAAATATTTTTATTAGCAATAATATTTAGCAATACCTTATGAAGTGCAATTATAACAATGAACAGCATTAATTTCCATAAAATTTATACATAAAAATTCTAAATTTTTGAATGTTTTTGGCTTCAAATCATTCAGTGAATCCAAAACTTCCTCGAATTAAATGTGACGCAATAAAAGCTGGAACGAGTGAGATTATTCCAATCAATATACCAGCAATGATGCTTTTCGTTGAAGAGCCCAGATGCTTAGATGAAATTAGTATTAATAAAAATATTACTATTGTAAATATTGTGTACGCCAGACTGTTGTAAAAAATTCCAGTACATACTAACAACACGAATGCTCGTGCTATATAAGTTTCCCAATCTTTAAATTTGATGAAAATTATTACAAGGAATATGGCTGCTACAATTAATTGACTCACAAAAAGTACGTATGGTGCAATCAGGGCTCTTCCAATTACAAGAAAATAAAACACAATACTCCCAAGTGAAATTATATCACGTTCGATATTTTTTAACCATATACTTTTTTCCATTTTAACTCCTTCATTAAATATTTTTTTATCAGTGCTCGATTTATACTCGACTCAATATTTAAATTTACGGAGAATATTTTTTCAAAAATAAATTTTTATTTTTAATAAATGATTTGTAAAATGTTATTGAAGTATGAAAAAAATTTTTTCTTTGTCAAAAAAAAATCTTGCATCATTTGAATATGAATGATATTATTGCCAAGCATGTTTTGAATCTTGTCTATGCAAAAGAAATTATGGTAAGAAAAACAACATCCCAAATTCAATTATTATTCACGAGAGAGTTTAATGCAAAAAAGTACCACTTTCATGTCAACCCGAAAGATTGACCTTCCGAATACTGAGAGTGAGGAATATTTTAAAAAAGACGGTTTAACATTTAATTATAAATTATCAAACAAAGAAATACATCCATTCGATGAAATTGAATGGGATCTTAGAGATGCAACAATCTCCAATGAAAAAGGAGAAATTATATTTCAACAAAAAGATGTTGAAATACCAAAATCATGGTCGCTAACAGCAACCAACGTAGTCGTATCGAAATATTTTCACGGAAAGCTTGACACACCTGACCGAGAGCATAGTGTCCGTCAATTAATTAATCGAGTTACAAAAACAATCACTGAATGGGGGATTAAAGGAAAGTATTTTTCGAATGTTGAAGACGCAAATGCATTCTATAACGAGCTCTCTTATTTGTTAGTAAACCAATATTTAAGTTTTAACAGTCCAGTTTGGTTTAATGTCGGAATCGAAAAACATCCTCAGTGCTCGGCTTGTTTTATTAATTCCGTTGAAGACAAAATGGAATCTATCCTCGAATTAGCAAAGACTGAAGGTATGCTTTTCAAGTGGGGAAGTGGAACGGGAACTAATCTAAGTGTCCTCAGATCATCAAAGGAATCCCTCTCAGGTGGTGGTATTGCTTCTGGACCAGTATCGTTCATGAAAGGTTATGATGCATTTGCTGGTGTAATAAAAAGCGGCGGTAAAACACGCCGAGCAGCAAAAATGGTAATCCTTAACATAGATCATCCTGACATCATTGATTTTATTAATTGTAAAGCTGATGAAGAGAAAAAAGCTCATGCATTAATCGAAGCCGGGTATGATTCAAGTTTCAATGTGCCAGGTGGCGCGTATGACAGTATCCATTATCAAAACGCTAATCATTCAATTCGTGTGACTGATGAGTTTATGGATGCCGTTGTAAATAAAAAATCCTGGCAAACAAAAGCAATTAAAGATGGGCGCGTCATCGATACATTTGATGCTGAAGATGTTATGAACAAAGTCGCCCAAGCCGCTTGGCTATGCGGCGATCCGGGAATTCAATTCGATACGACAATCAATAATTGGCATACATGCTCGAATAGTGCAAGAATAAACGCAAGCAATCCTTGCAGTGAATACATGTTTCTCGATGATACAGCGTGCAATTTGGCTTCACTGAATTTAATGAAATTCCGGAATGAGGATGGTAATTTTGATGTTGATTCCTTTAGACACGTATGCAGCATAGTGATTACTGCTCAAGAAATTCTCGTTGAGAATTCAAGTTACCCGACCAAAGCAATTGAGAAAAACAGTTATGATTATCGTCCACTCGGACTCGGTTATGCAAACCTCGGGGCATTACTAATGGCAAATGGTGTCGCTTACGACAGCGATCATGGACGTGCATATGCTGCTGCCATCACCTCCATAATGTGCGGTGTAGCTTACAAACAATCTGCCATAATTTCTGAGAAAATAGGACCATTTAGAGGTTTTTTAAAAAATCGTGAGCCGATGCTCCGCATAATGAATCAACATCTCCAAGCAGCCAAAAAAATTGATGGTTCACTTATACCATTGGAGATGTTCACTTCTTCCATCGAAATTTGGGAAGAGGTTGCGAAATTCGGAACGGAATTTGGATTTAGGAATTCTCAAGTAACGGTATTAGCCCCGACAGGTACAATCGGCTTTATGATGGATTGTGACACCACTGGTGTAGAGCCTGATATCGCACTTGTCAAGATGAAAAAATTAGTCGGTGGCGGTGCATTCAAAATTATAAACAAAACTGTTCCACTAGCTTTAAATAAATTAGGCTATAATTCAAAGCAAGTTGCTGAAATTGTTTCATATATTAATGAAAGTGATACGATCGAAGGCGCTCCTCATTTATTGGAAGAACACTTGCCAATCTTTGATTGTGCTTTTAAGCCGGTCAATGGATCGCGAACTATTCATTACATGGGTCACATAAAAATGATGTCGGCTGTTCAGCCATTCTTATCTGGTGCAATTTCTAAAACTGTCAATATGCCGAACGAAGTAAGAGTTGAGGAAATTAAAAATTCTTATTTAGAAGCATGGCGATTGGGACTCAAGGCAATTGCGATTTATCGAGATGGTTGTAAAGTTACTCAACCACTCAGCACATCAACAAAAACCGAAAAAAAGAAAATCGCCGAAGAAAAAGGAAATTTATATATAGACTTTCAACCTCGTAGGAAAAGACTTCCTGATGAACGGCACTCAATCACCCATAAATTTAGCATTAGCGGTCACGAAGGTTATATAACAGTTGGTATTTACGAGGACGGCCAACCAGGGGAAATTTTCATTGTAATGTCTAAGGAAGGGACTGTTGTTTCGGGATTAATGGATTCATTTGCTACGGCAATATCATTAGCGCTGCAGTACGGTGTTCCATTAAAAGTATTAGTAGATAAGTTCACACATACAAGGTTTGAACCTTCTGGATTCACAAATAATAAGCAGATTCCCATTGCCAAATCTGTGATGGATTATATCTTCAGATGGCTTCAATTAAAATTTTTACCTGAAGATGAAGCGAGTCAATTAGCTCAAATTCCGGAATACCAAGCAAAGAAATCAAAGACAATGAGCAAGTCTCAAACTAAAATGCAAAATTCACTGGAGTTTAACGAAAAGAAAGTTTTTGTGACCCAAGCTGATGCACCTCCTTGTCATGAATGCGGTTCAATTATGGTAAGGAGTGGAAATTGCTATAAGTGTCTGGAGTGCGGTTCAACGAGCGGATGTTCTTAATAGAAATTAAGTACTATCAGAAGGTCGTAATTTGATTTCGACCATTTGTAATTATTAAAATCTGACTATCTAGTTAACGCAAACACTTCTTCTATCCTGCGGGCCGAAATAAATTTGCGATCATAATAACCCGATTCCATCGAACTGATTGTTACGCCATGTTTAGTTGATGCATGGGCGAAATATTGATCCCAAAGATAAATTCCGACATGACCTGGAACTTGGCGGCGGCGTGTATTAAAAAATATCAGATCCCCGAATTCAAGTTCCTCTCTCCGCACTTCACTGCCGATTTTAATTTGCCCAAGAGTTGAACGTGGAATTTCTAGATTAAAGGCTTCAGCCATTATAGTTTGGGTAAAAGCACTGCAATCAATTCCTTTTCGTGAATTGCCTCCGAATTTATATGGAGTTCCGAGAAAATTTATGATCTGCATTATTGTTCGCTCATATGAGGTTGGAATACTATTAATAGTATCCATCCGGCCATGCTGCCGCAGTAGTTCACTAATATCAATTTTCCCCTGATCAGGAATTTCTCTTTCGGATTCTCTAATTTCATCTTCGCTAAATTCAATATCACTTGCAAAACGAAGTGATGAATCTTGATGAGAATTGAGTCCGCGGACAACTCTGAGTGAGTCTGATTTTGACAATCCATTCTGTCCATTTGTTGATTTTGATGCGAAACGAACTGGACCAGAACAAGAGGAAAATGCTAGTAAAATTACAGTCATGGTAACTGTGGCCGACAATGAAAATCTATTTATAGAAATAGTTAACAGGTTCAAATGTTAAATGAGTTTAATAATAGAATCAATCGTTTGAGTACGTAGAACTTAAATTGTTTTAAGGATTATCCAAGATAAGAGCGAAGCGCCTTGCTGCGAGATGCGTGCCGCAATCGACGAATTGCCTTTTCTTTGATTTGTCTTACTCTTTCGCGAGTAAGATTGAATTTCTCTCCAATCTCTTCCAATGTGAGTGAGTGCTCATAGTTAAGTCCGAAATAGAGTCTAATCACTTCTGCTTCACGTTCTGTTAAAGTAGATAAAGCTCTTTCAATTTCAACTTTTAATGATTCTTTCATTAATCCATGATCAGGAGAGGGCTGTTGATCGTTTTGGATAACGTCAAGCAAACGATTATCTTCTCCCTGAGCAAAAGGAGCATCCATAGAAACATGTCTGCCGGATATTTTTAACGTATCAGCAACTTCGCCAACTGGAATATTCAATTCCTCGGATAATTCTTGAGCACTCGGTTCTCTTTCAAATTCTTGCTCGAGATTACTGAAAGCTTTTCCAATTTTATTTAGAGCTCCGACTCGGTTAAGCGGTAACCTTACAATTCTTGATTGTTCCGCAAGGGCTTGTAGAATTGACTGACGAATCCACCAAACTGCATATGATATAAACTTAAACCCACGAGTCTCGTCAAATCGCTTTGCAGCTTTTATTAAACCTAAGTTTCCTTCATTGATCAAATCGCCGAGAGATAATCCTTGGTTTTGATATTGTTTGGCCACTGAAACAACAAAGCGAAGGTTTGCTTTGGTTAATTTCTCCAGAGCAAGCTGATCACCTTTTTTGATTTTTTGGGCAAGTTCAATTTCTTCGTCCGGAGTAATTAAATCAACTTTTCCAATTTCCTGTAAATACTTATCGAGTGACTGACTTTCTCTATTCGTGTATTGTTTGGTTATTCTTACCATTTACTTTTTCTTCTCCAAATTTTTTTCCAAATCTATTCGATCAATAATTCCAACTATTGATGCATCTACTGGTGCCATATCCACTGGCAGTGGGATTACGGCTTCGGATGCAGTAATGTACATCACAATTTCACCAGGTCCAGCGCCGACTGTATCGATTGCAACAATTGGTTCGCCACGTTGTTTCATTTCACCATTTATCGGCTGAATAAACTGCATTTTGAATGATTCAAGTGCAGGATATTTTTTTGTTGCCCATACTGTTCCGATCACTTGTGCGAAAAACATAATTTAATTTTTTACGGTTTCAAAATCTTTTTGTTTAATCGGTATGTCTAATTTATCTACAATTGCCATTATGACAGCATCAATTGGCTTATTTTTGGTGAACGCAGTCTGTCGAGCAGAAGAACCGGTTGCCACTAAAACAACCTCACCTACTCCAGCTCCGACACTATCAACTGCAACAACAAAATTAGACGTTTCAGAATAATCAAGGTTCAATTGCCGAACAATCAAGAATTTTGCACCGACTAAATTATCGTCTTTTCTTGTTGCCCAAACGGTACCAATGATTCTGCCAAGTATCAAGTTCTCACCTATTCTAGTTAATTTTGACTTTAAATATAAAAATTTTTTTCATTAATAATAGTTTCAAATTGAAGTATTTTTATTTACTTCTTTGTCCTTTTTCACAAATTTTAAACATTTTTGGGCTGTAGTAAAGGATAGAAACTCGTTCCGCTCAGTCTATTGCTTATCCCGTAAAAATCACAAATCGTTTTACTAACATCTGCAAAAGTCTCTCTTAAACCGATATTCATTCCTTTAACTAAATTTTTTCCGTACACTAATAGAGGAACAAATTCCCTTGTATGATCAGTACCAGGAAAGGTTGGATCGTTACCATGATCAGAGGTAATTATAAGCATATCAGCTTCATTCAGAGCAGTTAGCAATTTTGGTAAATGATTATCAAATTCAATCAATGCTTTTGCGAATCCCTCACTATCATTTCTGTGACCGAAATAAACATCAAAATCTACTAAGTTTGTCATCAGATATGAATTTTCTCCTTCATTAATGAATTTAATTGTTTCAGCAATACCTTCGAGATTAGTTTTGGTTTTAATTTGCTTATTAATATTTCTGTAAGCGAATAAATCATTGATTTTACCGATTCCGATAGTATTAATATCATTTTGAACTAATACGTCAAAAATTATTTCGCCATGTGGTTCAAGAACATAATCTTTTCTCTTATAAGTTCGGCTAAAGTTTCCATTGCCGCCTATAAAAGGTCGGGCGATGATTCTACCAACAGCATGTTCACCTATCATAACTCTGTTTCGAGTGACTTCACAAATTTCATACAGTTTTTCTATGGGGATTACTTCCTCATGAGCTGCAATTTGAAAAACCGAATCGGCACTCGTATAGACGATCGGATAACCAGTACGAATGTGCTCCTCACCAAGTTCTACAATAATTACTGTACCAGACGCAGCTTTATTTCCAAGTGAACCGCTCAAACCATTGAGTTTAATAAACTTGTTTATAATTTCTTTTGGAAATCCACTGGGATAAACTGGAAACTGTTTGTCGGTAATCAAACCGCCAATTTCCCAGTGTCCTGTTGTACTGTCTTTTCCTTTTGATAGTTCTTTCATTTTTCCGAAATTACCGATGCAATCTGATCTCTTAGCAATTCCAGGAATATCAATAATGTTTCCAATACCCAGCTGTTCAAGATTAGGTAATTTCAGACCACCAATTTTTTTGGCGATATTGCCAAGCGTATTACATCCGACATCATTGTAGTCAGCAGCATCTGGTGTGAAACCTACACCAACTCCATCGAGAATTATGACAACTGTTTTTGGCATGGAAAATAATTTAAAGTTTATTGTTTCAACAAATAATGTTACTAATACATTGAGCCATTAAGAGGATTTTGAGAAAATCATTTGAAATTTCTCACACAATTCCCGCCACTTGAAACTGCCCTGCGAAGAACAAGTTCACAGTTTTCGAATAATAGCTCAGGTTGGACATGATTTTTACCACTGGCAAAACCGATACTCAGTGAAATGCTAATATTATTACTATCCAAATTTATAAAATCCTTAACAACCTTTTGGCGAAGTTTCTCGCACCATAGAAAAGCTTCGGCATCATCTCGATTGAAAAACAACACAGCAAATTTATTAGTATCTAGCCGAGCGTTAATCATAAGATCATCTGATTCTTTGTTTAAATGCACTGCAACATGCTTAATGATTTTTTGAATTACCTTTTCACCAAATTCATTTAACAGCTTTTCAAAATTATCAACTGAAATAAAAGCAAGCCCAACATTAACTTTAGTGATATTTGATTTGGTTAGCTCTTCTTTAACTCTTTTTTCAAAAGTTGATCTGTTAAGAAGAAGAGTGTCTAAATCAACACTCAGATAACTATTTAAAAGCCGAATATTAGAAATCGAATCAAAATGCGATGCTATATAAGAAGCAATTTTTTCGATAAATCGTACATCTGTATTAGAATAAAAATTCTTTCGCAGCTTTTCAATCACTATCGCACCAAAGGTTTTATTTTGATATAGAATCGGTGTTATCAACAGTGATCCGCCAAGTGTTGAAGAATCTTGAGCGTTGAACAAATATATCTTGTCTTCAGTTATATCATCAATCTTCACACTTCTTCCGGTTTGAATAGCTTTTCCAGTTATTGATTTATCAAGGTCAATAACCAGTCCTTCACCTGGATATTTCAGGGAAGTTTTTTGTACAACTCGTTTAATCTTGTAACACCTTTCCTGATAATCGAATGCGATTATTGATAGAGCATCCCATTCAACTAATTTATCGAAAGCAAGCAGCAACTTTTGGTAATAGTATTTTTCATCTTGGTTCTTCTCTGGGTCGCCGATCAATCCAATCAACGCATCTAATTTCTGATTAACGAGATTGACGCTGAATTTTTCATCAAATATGCCGAGCATTATTGTGACCATTCTCACAAATCTGCCAAGCAGATAAACTGTTTCGACACCAAAAGCATCTTCGCTTTTACTATCTGCTACTAAAACTCCGATCAATTGATCATTAAAAAATACCGGAACGGCGACTATAGATTTGATCCCTATTGTACTATCATAATAGCGAATTAAGTCAGCTTCAACGTTAGAATTTAAATTATTCAACAATTCAGGTGAGCCGTTTCGCACTACTTTGCTCACAATATCCTCTTCCAAAGAAAATCTTGCTTTATGGATATTATTATTCTCCGAAACATAACTCTGAATTATCATCTGATTTTTTTTCTTGTTAAACCAGAAGAAAATAGCCGAATGAGCTATTAATGTCGATTGAATAACATTCAATATTTTCTCAAGAACAAAATTGAACTGGGCATCCTGGTCTAATCCTTCAGGCAACGACTCGCAAGCTATTTCGTAAAACTTATCTTTTAAATTGCTTGGTTTGAGACTGTGAATCTGCGTTGCGGCTTTCATCCGCTTTAATTCGTTCGAAGTGATTATAGATTTTTCCTCATCCTCTGGAAATGATTCTAACTTGGGCTTGATATCTTGGGCAGCATCTGCATTCCCCTCCGACTTGGGTTCCAATTTAGCTTTTCCATCACGTAAGAAAATAATAAATGCCACATACACTACAAGTACTGCAATCGCACTTATTCTAATTAGCAGATCATCCATAATAAGTGGAACTAGTCCAAGAACTACAAGAAAAATGAAAGTAAATAACCTCTTTTTATTTAATTGTGCCACTTAATATTTCTTAGTTTTAAAATAATTTTCAAATTGCATACCTATCAGACTTAACACTTCTTTTTTCCCTTCGCCGGTTTTTGAAGAGAAATTGATCGTTTCAATAACTGTTTGGAGTTGAAGATTTTTCAATTCTTTCCTCAATCCAGCTTTTTCTGATTGCTTCAATTTATCAACTTTTGTAAGCAAAATACAACTTGGATAATTCAATTTCATTATGAAATCGTTAGCTGTAATATCCAACTCTGTTGGGGGAATACGAGAATCAATCAAATGGCAAACTAAAATGATTTTTTCGTTTTTTATAAAGTACTTTTCAATCAATGTCTCGAATCTTCTTAATTCGGATTTGGCTCTCTTTGCATACCCGAATCCAGGAAGGTCAACAAAGTAAAGGGAATTATCAATTAAAAAATAATTTACAGATCGGGTTTTCCCAGGTGTTTGACTGACTTTTGCAATTTCTTTTCTACCGACCAAGCAGTTCAGCAGTGATGATTTACCTACATTCGATCTACCAATAAAAGCTACCTCAGGATATGCATCTCGAAATAGCTTTTTTGGATCAAAAACGCTTTCAATGAAGACCGTATTTCTAAAGTTCACAGTCATAACAATAAAAAAGGAGTAGCCAGTCTCACTAACTACTCCTGAAAACTAAGTAATTAAAAATTTATTTCTTTTCTTCCGAAGAAGCTTCGCCTTCATCAGATTTTTCCTCTTTTGTGGATGTGACCTCTGATTCTTTAACTTCTTCGATTACTTTTGCTTCTTCTACTACTTTTGATTCTTCAACAGGGCTTCCCTCAGCTGCTTTTCTCTCTGCTTTACGTGCAGCTTTCGCATCCGCTCGTTCTTTTGCAGCTTGAATAGTACCTTCGTTGTAATCAACCAATTCCAAAACAGCTAAATCAGCGCCATCACCCTTTCTAGAACCTAACTTTATAACACGAGTGTATCCACCTGGACGTTCGCCTACTTTTAGTATTATATCCCCAAACAATTCTTTTAGAACATCTCTATCTTTAACAAATCTTGAAATATGTCTTCTTGCTGATAAGTCGTTCTTGCGGGCTTTAGTGATCAACTTTTCAGCGAATACTCTAGTTTCTTTTGCCTTGGCTAAGGTAGTTTTAATTTTTTTATGTCTGAACAATGCGGTAGCAAGTGAATTTAAGGTACTCTTCCGATGACTTGCTGTTCTTCCTAATTTTCTGCCTTTAACTGCGTGTCTCATTTTTCTCTCTTAAAATTTATTCAGTATCCTCTTTTAGATATTTTTCAACATCCATTCCAAATTGAAGGCCATACTCTTCGGTGATCGCCATAAGTTCATCAAGTGATTTTCTACCAAAATTTCTGAACTTAAGCAGCTCGGCTTCTTCTCTTTTTACTAAATCTCCGAGTGTTTTGATATCTGCAGCCTTCAAGCAGTTATGACTTCGAACTGAAAGCTCAAGCTCATCTACGTTCATCATCAAAATCTTGCGAAGTCTTTGTTTTTCTGTATCTTGTTCAGAAACTTTTGTTTCTTCTTCGGGCTCGATATCAAAATTGATAAACATTTGGAAGTGATCACGTAATATTTTTGCCGCTAAGGTTAAACTGTCCTCTGGTGTAATTGATCCATCAGTTTCAATATCAAGAGTCAGTTTTTCAAAATCACTTCGCACACCAACTCGAGTTGCTTCAACATTGAAAATACAATTTTTAATCGGCGAAAAAATTGAATCAATAGGAATCACGCCAATAGTGTAATCCGGGCTTTTATTTTCCTCTGCTGGAACGTATCCTTTACCTCTGCCAAGCCGTAATTCAATTTCAAAATTTGCTTGCTTGTTTAATGTAGCAATGTGCAGATCTGGATTAAGAATTTCTACATCGGCAGATTGTTTTTGAATTTCCGAAGCTTTTACTTCTCCTGCACCTTTTAGTTTTAGGACGACACGGTTCGTCTTTTTATTCAAAAGCTTCATCCGAACCTGTTTAAGGTTAAGGATCATTTCGGCAACATCTTCTTTTACCCCTTCGATATTACTGAATTCATGCAACACACCGTCAATCTTTATTGCGGTAATTGCAGTTCCAGGTATTGAGGAGATCAATACTCGTCTCAATGCATTTCCGACCGTAACACCGAATCCTCTCTCAAGCGGTTGAATATAAAATCTTCCGAACGTATTTGAATACGTAGATTCGTCAAGTACAATTGTTTCTGGCATTTGTATAAATGATAAACTCATTTTCTAAACCCTTTTAGGTTAATGATTATTTAGAATATAATTCAACTATTAACTGTTCATTAGCATTCAATGGTATGTCCGCTCTCTCAGGAACATGTAAAAATGTTCCAGATAAAGAAGCTTTATCGATTGACACCCAACCGTAAGTTCCTTCTTTTACTCGTTTGAGAGAGTTATGAATGCTGTCCAAACTTTTACTTTTTTCTCTCACTTTTATAGTTTGACCAGGCGTAACCAAATATGATGGAATATCTGTGATGTGTCCATCTACTTGGATATGTCTATGTCGGATCAATTGTCTAGCTGATTTACGGGATGGAGCGAAACCAAGTCTATAAACAACTGAATCAAGCCTTCTTTCAAGAAGTTTAATTAAATTCTCACCAGTAACACCTTTTTGCCTGTTGGCTTTTTCAAAATAATTTCTGAATTGTTTTTCTAAGATGCCGTAAATCCTTTTTACTTTTTGTTTCTCTCGAAGTTGAACTCCATACTCAGAGATTTTCGCTCTTCTTGAAACACCATGCTGCCCCGGTGGATAATTTTTATTATCGATAGGACATTTTTCGGTATAACACTTAGTTCCTTTTAAAAACAGCTTTTGTCTTTCTCTTCGACATAATTTACATACTGCATCTGTGTAAATTGCCATCTACATTTTCTCCAATTATTAAACTCTTCTTCTTTTTGGTGGTCTGCAACCGTTATGTGGAATCGGTGTAATATCTTTAATCGATTCAATGTGCAAACCCGCTGTTGCAAGTGAACGAATCGCTGCTTCTCTTCCCGAACCGGGCCCTTTAACGAGCACATCAATTTTTCTTAATCCAGCATCAAATGCTTCTTTGCCAGCAGCTTCGGCAGTTACTTGTGCTGCAAAAGGAGTATTCTTTCTTGAACCTTTGAATCCATTTCTGCCTGCAGAAGACCAAGAAATTGTATTTCCATAAATATCCGTTATCGTAACCATAACATTATTAAAAGATGCATGAACATGTGCGATCCCTTTTGCATCAATATGAATTTTCTTTTTAATTTTCTTTTGGATTTTCGCCAAGTTATATTCTCCTAATTATTTCTTAGCTGCGGCTTTTTTCTTACCGGCAACAGTTTTTCTCTTTCCTTTTCTTGTTCTCGAATTCGTTCGTGTTCTTTGACCTCTTACTGGAAGACCTCTTCTGTGCCGAAGACCTCGGTAAGTTCCAATATCCATCAAACGTTTCACATTCATTTGAACTTCACCGCGTAAAGCACCTTCAACTTTATAATCTGCAGTAATAACAGCACGAATCGCTGCGACTTCATCGGCAGTCAGGTCATTAACTCTTTTATCAGGGTCAACTTTTGCTTCTTCAAGAATTTTCCATGCGTTCGATCTGCCTATGCCATATAGGTATCCTAAGGCATAAGCAATTTTTTTATTTTTTGGTAGATCAATACCTGCTATACGTGCCAAATTATAACTCCGTTATTTTAACCTTGTCTTTGTTTATGTTTCGGATTTTTACAAATCACTCGAACCTGTCCTTTTCTCTTAATGATTTTACAGTGTTCGCATATTTTCTTCACGGAAGCTCTTACTTTCATAAATACTCCAAACTCTATTTGTATCTATAATTTATTCTTCCCTTCGATAAATCGTAAGGGGATAATTCAACTGAGACTTTATCACCGACTAAAATCTTAATAAAATGCATTCTCATCTTACCTGAAATGTGGGCAAGTATTTCGTGGCCATTTTCTAATTTTACTCTAAACGTTGCATTCGGCAAAGTTTCAGTAATCACTCCATCTATTTTAATTAATTCTTGTTTTGGCATTAAATTGTCAAAATTTCTGGTTCACCATTTGTAACCATAATTGTATTTTCATAATGTGCAGACGGTTCACCATCCGCTGTTACAACTGTCCAACCATCGGAAAGTACATTCACTCTCCATGTCCCAGCATTTACCATAGGTTCAACAGCCAAAGTCATTCCTGTTTTCAATTTGGCACCAGTGCCAGGTTTACCATAATTCGGAATTGAGGGATCTTCATGCAGGAATTTCCCTACACCATGACCGCACAAATCTCGAACTACACTAAAACCATTTCCTTCGACGTGCTTTTGAATTTCGAATGAAATATCGTGTACACGACTTCCTTTAATGGCTTGCTCAGCACCTTTCCAAAAAGATTCTTCAGTAACCTTCATTAATTTTTGTTTCCTTTCAGAAATACTTCCGACAGCAAATGTTCGAGCAGCGTCTCCAAAATATCCATTTTTTTTAACTCCAACATCCACCGATAGAATTTGTCCTTCAAGTAGTGGTTTACTATCAGGTATTCCGTGAACGACTGCATAGTCGATTGATGAACAAATCGAAGCAGGAAAATTTACACTCCCAGCTTGAGAATATCCTTTAAATGCTGGAATACCTCCGTTTGAAAGGATAAAATCTTCAGCGGCTTTATCCAATTCCGACGTTGAGATGCCTGGCTTAACCATCGATCCAATAAGTCTAAGAACATCTGCAACAATCTGACAGCTTTTTCTAATAGCGTCAATTTCTGCTGCAGTTTTAATAAAAATCATGGCAGAAACTTAGCGTCTGCCCTTTAGCTTCCCGCTTTTCATAAATCCATCGTAATGACGCATTACGAGATGAGATTCTATTTGCTGTAAAGTATCAAGAGCAACGCCAACAAGAATCAAAAGACTTGTTCCGCCAAAAAACTGGGCAAAGGTTCCCGAGACACCAAAGCGACTAACGAAAGCGGGTAAAATCGCAACTATCGCTAAGAATATTGAGCCTGGCAAAGTGATTCTTGTTAAAATATTATCGATAAACTCAGAAGTTTGTGTTCCGGGTCTTATTCCAGGAATAAATCCACCCTGTCTTTTCATTGTTTCTGAAACATCTTTTGGATTAAATGCAATCGCAGTATAGAAATAGGTGAAAAATACTATCATCAATGCATAGATGAATGAGTAAACAAATGAATCGTATCTAAAATGAACTGACAGATCTTGCATTAATTCACTCTCTGGGAAAAATGTCAAGAAAGTATTCGGGATAAACATAATCGATTGAGCAAAGATTATAGGCATAACACCTGCAGTATTTACTCTCATCGGAATGTATTGTGTTACTCCGCCGTAAACTTTCCGTCCAACAACTCTTTTTGCATACTGAACTGGGATTCTTCTCGTCCCTTGTGTTACAAGTACAACACCAGCAATAATAAAGAACATTAGTGCTACAATGACAATCTCAACAATTAAGTTAGTCTGCCCAGCGCTTAACAATCTATATTCATCAAAAATGGCGTAAGGTAATCTATCAACTATACCTATAAAAATAATTAATGATATACCGTTGCCAATCCCACGTTCAGTAATTTGTTCGCCAAGCCACATCATGAAAATTGTGCAAGATGTAAGAATAACGACAGCACTGAGTGTAAAGCCAAATCCTTGTACTTCGACTGGAACAATGGGAACACCATTAGAATCCATACTGCTCAATCTAACTGTCACACCCCATGCTTGAACCGCACTAACTAAAACAGTTCCATATCTTGTAATTTGATTGATTTTTTTTCTTCCTTCTTCGCCTTCTTTTTGGAGTTTTTGGAAGTAAGGTACAACGGCACCAAGAAGCTGAACAATAATTGACGAACTAATGTAAGGCATTATACCTAATGCAAAAATTGCAGCGTTACTAAACGCACCGCCAACAAATAAGTCATACAGTCCGAATAAATTATCCTGCGAAGCATTCCTCATAGCTTCTGCTAGAACTTGTGCATCCACTCCGGGTAGAGTAATGTGCGCACCTATTCTTACAATTACTAAGATTGCGAGAGTGTAAATTATTCTCTCTCTCAGTTCGGGAATCTTAAAAATATTTCTAAAGCTCTCTGTAAATGTCGGCATTTTATTCCACTATGGTTATTTTTCCACCAGCAGCTTCAATTTTTTCTTGAGCTGTTTTACTGAATGCGTTAGCTTCTACGGTTAGCTTGGATTTCATTTCTCCATCACCTAATATCTTGATGGGAAGATTTTTGTTACCAACAACTCTGTTGCTGTGTAAAATTTCAATCGTAATTTTGTTATCATCAAGCTTAACTCTGGAAGCTAATTTTTCTATTGCAGTTAAATTGACAGTTTGATATTCTTTTCGGAATGGACTTGTGAAACCTCTTTTGGGTATTCTTCTCTGCAGAGGCATTTGACCTCCTTCAAACCAGCTCCTGTATTTTGCACCTGCACGCGATTTTTGTCCATTACTTCCTCGGCATGAAGTTTTTCCATGACCGGAACCAACACCTCTGCCAACTCTTTTTCTTTTTTTAATAGAGCCGGAGGCGTATTTCAAATTACTTAGAACGTCCATTTTTTAATCTTTAATTTCTTCAACTTTTACTAAGTGAGTTACTTTACGAATCATTCCTCTTATTTGAGGAGTATCGTTGTGAATTTTAACCCAGTTTGGCCTTCCAAGACCAAGAGCTTCGATGGTTTTCTTTTGATCCTTTGGGCGATCGATTATAGATCTAGTTTGCGTAATCTTTAATTTCATTTTAATTAAATAATTCTTCTTTTGTGATTCCACGTTTAATAGAAACTGAATTTGCATCATGCAAGTTCATCAAAGCGTTTAACGTTGCTTTAACTGTATTATGCGGATTTGATGAACCAAGTGACTTCGTTAAGACATCTTGTACACCTGCCGATTCGAGTACGGCACGAACACCGCCACCAGCAATTAATCCTGTACCTGGAGTAGCAGGCTTTAATAACACTTTGGCTGCACCAGCTTTTCCAATAATAGTATGAGGGATGGTGCCTTTATATTTATAAACTCGTACAACATTCTTTTTGGCATCATCGATTCCTTTTGAAATTGCATCGGTTACTTCATTTGCTTTGCCTAAGCCAACACCGACAAAACCGGAACCATCGCCCACAACTACAATAGCGTTAAAGCTGAATCTTCTACCACCTTTAACAACTTTTGCAACCCGGTTAATGTGTACAACTCGTTCTTTTAAGTTTTCTAAATTAATTGTTTTACTCATATTAAAATATCATTACTCCGTTATTTGCTGCCGGGAGAGGATTCGAACCTCTACGTACGGCTCCAAAGGCCGCTGTCCTACCATTAGACGACCCGGCAATGCGTCCATTCACGGCGGACATTAAATTTTCAGACCTCCTTCACGTAAGCCATCAGCTAAAGCTCTAATTCTCCCGTGATATCTGAATCCGCCTCTATCAAAAATTCCTGTTGAAATTCCTTTACTTATTGCAACTTCTGCTGCTGCTTTACCAACTGCTTTACTTTTTTCAACTTTATTTTTTATATCCGCAACTTTACTTTTAACATCTTTGCTGATACTTGAAACAGCTAACAAAGTCTTATTCTCCAAATCATCAATAAACTGAATATAGATTTCATCTAAACTCTTATAAACACTTAATCTCGGTTTTTCAGCTGTACCTTTGATAGTTTTCTTTAATTTCTTTTTAACTCGAATTCGCGATTTTGGTTTTTTCTTAATCATACTTATTTACCTGCAGTTTTACCAGCTTTACGAACAATGTGTTCGCCTTCATACTTAATTCCCTTGCCTTTGTATGGTTCAGGCGGTCTAAATGATCTTATCTTGGCAGCAATTTGACCAACTAATTGCTTGCTGAATCCACTTACAAGAATCTGCGTTGGCTGTGGAACTTCAATTTTAACATCCTTTGGCGGAATGAAGAAAATTGGATGTGAGTAACCTAAAGCGAGTTGTAAACCTCGTCCTTTCAATTCAGCTCGGTAACCAACACCTACTATTTCAAGCTTTTTTGCAAAACCCTCAGTTGTACCAGTAATCATACCTTGGATCAGAGCGCGATACAATCCATGTAATGCTCTAAACTGTTTATCGTTCGAGGATCTTTCTACAACTACTTGACCTTCTTCAACTTTTATCTTGATAGCTTGATTGTATTCTTGATGTAATTCACCTTTAGGTCCTTTTACCTTCACAACTCCGTTAACTATTTGAACGGTAACTCCTTTTGGGATATCTATCGGTTTTTTACCTATTCTTGACACATTAAACTCCTTTACGATTTACCAAACGTGGCAAATAACTTCACCGCCGATTTTTTCATTTCGTGCTTGCTTATCACTCCTCAATCCTTTTGATGTTGAAATGATTGCAACGCCCAATCCATTATTTACTCTTGGAATTGATTTTGAATCCGCATAAAATCTTAAACCAGGCGTACTGATTCTTTTTAAACCACTAATTGCACTTCTGCCCGCAACGTAACGTAATTTTATTTTCAAAATACCTTGTTTACTATCTTTTACAAAATCATAACCATCGATATACTTTTGTTCTTCGAGTATTCTAGCAATTTCTTTCTTTAAATTAGAAGCAGGAATTTCAACATTCATTTTCTGAGCTTTAATAGCATTTCTAACTCTTGTTAAAAAATCTGCGACTGGGTCTGTTACTGGCATCTAATTCTAACTCCTTGTTTACCAACTTGATTTCTTGACACCGGGAATTTTTCCGATGCTTGCCATATTTCGGAAGCAAATTCGGCATACACCAAACTTTCGGATATAAGCCCTTGGGCGTCCGCAAATGTTACATCGATTATATTTTCTAACCTTAAACTTCGGTTCTTTTTTAGCTTTAACTCTTAATGATAATCGAGCCAAATTTATCTCCTTATTGCGTAATTTCTTTTTTTCTAAATGGAAATCCGAAACTCTTTAATAGTTCATACGCTTCTGCGTCAGATTTCGCAGAAGTTACGATTGATATATCCAATCCATAAAGTCTCGCAACTTTATCTACATTGATCTCCGGGAATATGATGTGTTCTTTAATCCCAAGATTATAATTTCCTCTTCCATCAAATGATTTGTCTGAAACTCCACGGAAGTCACGGACTCGTGGAAGGGCTATATTAATCAATCTATCAAAGAATTCGTACATTTTTGCTCTTCGTAAAGTAGCCATTGCACCAATTGGCATGCCTTCACGGAGTTTGAAATTTGAAATAGCTTTTTTAGCTTTTCGAACCGAAGGCTTTTGACCTGTAATTGTTTCAAGGTCTCTCACAGCAGCGTCGAGTAATTTTGCATCCTGAGTTGCAGCGCCAACACCGATATTAACTGTGATTTTCTCCAGCTTCGGTACTTCCATTATGTTTTTATAGGAAAAAGTATTTTTCAGATGAGGAATTATTTCCTGACGATACATTTCTAGAAGTCTTAGAGGGACTTTTTCCTCAGGCACTTCAGGCTTATCTGCTTTTTTACCTTTTGGTTTCTTTTCTATTTCTTTTTCTTCTATTTTCTTTTTTTGTTTTTTCTCTGCCATCTTGAAAAACCTAAACCATTTCTCCGCTCTTAATGCTGATCCTAACGATCTTTTTCTTATTTGTATTTTCATCGAGAATGATTTTTGAACCTAAACGGGTTCTCTCATTCAACTTTGGATCGAGCAACATTACATTTGATATATGAATGGGTGCTTCCTTCTTTACTATTCCCCCCTGTGGATTTTTTTGTGTTGGGCGAGAATGACGCTTAACCAGGTTAACACCTTCGATGATAACTCTCTTTGTCTTTGGATACACTTTCAAAACTTTTCCGGTTTTACCGCGTGAGTTTCCGGCAATTACAATCACATTATCATTTTTTTTGATACTAACTTTCATCATTACCTCTTATAAAACTTCCGGAGCTAGTGAAACGATTTTCATGAATTGTTTTTCTCGAAGTTCTCTCGCTACCGGTCCGAAGATTCTTGTTCCACGGGGTTCATTCTGATTATTTATCAAAACTGCCGCATTCTCATCGAAGCGAATGTAAGACCCATCATTTCTTCTGACTTCTTTTTTAGTTCTAACTATCACAGCTCTTGAAACTTCACCTTTTTTTACGGTTCCACCGGGAATAGCAGCTTTAACAGATACAACAATAGTATCGCCAATGCTGGCATATCTTCTATCACTACCACCAAGCACTCTGATACATCGCACCCGCTTTGCTCCAGAATTATCTGCTACTACTAAATTTGTCTCTTCTTGTATCATGACTAAATTCCTCTACGATAAAATTTATTTGGCTCTTTCCAAAATTGAAACTAATCTCCATTTTTTTCTCGCACTTAGCGGACGGCTTTCCATGATTTTTACAGTATCACCAATATTGCATTCATTTTTTTCGTCATGAGCCATTAATTTGGTAGTTTTCTTGAAATACTTTTTATAGATAGGATGAGCAACTTTTCGTTCAATTGCAACGACAATGCTCTTATCCATTTTATTGCTTACGACTTTGCCGACCCTGGTTTTACGGATATTACGCTTTTCTTCCATCTATTCTTTTTCTCCCTTTGATGAATCGGCTGATATCGGACCTCTTTTTAAATTCAGTTGTCTTTCTTTTAATACTGTTTTCATTTTAGCAATATCTTTTTTCGTACTTCTTAATTTAGAAGTATTTGTCAATTGTTTTGTCTCTTGTGCAAATCTCAAATCAACTAAGTTATTCTCTTCTTCGAGAATTCGCTTCGTCAATTCTTCATCGTTCATTTGTCTAATTTCAAAAATTTTCATTTTGCTTACCTATGATCCTTGATAATCAACTCTGGATACAACTTTAGTTTTAATTGGTAGTTTATGGGCAGCAATGCTTAATGCTTCATGAGCAATTTCTTTTGATACACCGCCGACTTCGAACATAACGCGTCCTGGTTTAATTACTGCAACCCAAAATTCAGGAGCACCTTTTCCTTTTCCCATACGAGTTTCAAGCGGCTTTTTTGTAACTGGTTTGTCTGGGAAAATTCTTATCCAAACTTTTCCGTCTCGTTTCATTCGACGCGTGAGTGCAACTCTTGCTGCCTCAATTTGACGTGCAGTTATCCAATGCGGCTCCATTGCTTTTAAACCAAAATCACCGAATGAGACAGAATTACCACGAGTGGCTTTACCACGCATCCTTCCTCGATGTGCTTTTCTAAATTTTACTCTTTTGGGCATTAACATATCAGTAAAACTCCAGTATTAATCAGTTGCTTTTCCTAAAATTTCACCACGGCAAATCCAAACTTTTACGCCAATGGTACCATAAATTGTTTGAGATGCAGCTATAGCATAATCTATATCGGCACGCAAAGTATGTAGAGGAATTCTTCCTTCTTTATATTGTTCAGTTCGTGCCATTTCCGATCCCGCTAATCTGCCGCTGCATTTAATTCTAATTCCTTCAGCACCCATTCTCATGGCAGCTGTAATTGCAGATTTCATTGCACGTCGATGTGAGATTCTTCCTTGCAATTGAGTTGCAATGTTTTTTGCTACTAATTCTGCATCTAATTCGGGACGTTTAATTTCACTAATCTGCACTTTCACATTTTTATCAAAAACTCTCTTTAGTTCTTCCTCGAGCTGAGCAATTTCTTTACCACTTCTTCCGATAACAACACCAGGTCTTGATGTATGAATTGTAACCGTGATATCTTTCGATGTTCTATCAATAACAATTCTTGCAACACCAGCTTTTTCCAAACGATTCTTGATATAATTTCTAATCTTATTATCTTCAATGATCTTTATATTGAATGATTTTGTTTCAAACCAATTCGAATCCCAAGACCTTGTAATTCCTAATCTTAATCCTATCGGGTTAGCTTTCTGTCCCAAAAGTTCTCCTTACTTTTTATTTTCTTTTTTTGCAACAACAATTGTTACGTGATTAGATCTTTTTTTCATTCGATATGCACGGCCCATCGGGGCTGGTAGAATTCGTTTCATTGAAGGTCCGCCATCCACAAAAGCTTCTTTAACAAAAAGGTCGTGTGCTTCAACTCTGCCGGAATCTTCTTTATTCATAAAATTAGCAACAGCTGAACGAAGTACTTTTTCTGCATCTTTAGCAGCATGTTTTTTTGTAAAGTGAAGAATGTTCAAGGCATCATCTACTGCTTTACCGCGAATCAAATCGATAACCAATCTCATCTTAGCTGGCGATGTGGGTATATGTTTAAATCTTGCTCGTGCTTCCATTTCTTACAAATCCTTATTTAGCTTTTGAGGCTTTTTCAGCTTTTGTTCCAGGGTGTCCTCTAAAAATTCTTGTAGGTGAAAACTCACCAAGTTTGTGTCCAACCATATTTTCACTGATGTAGATAGGAATCATGTTTTTTCCATTATGGACAGCAATTGTGTGACCAACAAATTCAGGAGAAATAGTTGAAGCTCTTGACCATGTTTTAATAATCTTTTTTTGATTCGATTTGTTTAGAGCTTGAACTTTCTTTAAAAGTTTTGGATCAATAAATGGTCCTTTTTTAACCGATCTTGGCATCTATTCCTCGATTACTTTCTTCTCTTAACTATATATTTGCTTGATGTTTTCTTTTTCTTTCTTGTTTTCAGACCTTTGGCTTTTTGTCCCCAAGGGGAAGTGGGATGCTGCCATCCGCCGCCGCTCTTACTTTTACCTTCACCGCCACCATTTGGGTGATCGATGGGATTCATCGCAACTCCTCGAACAAAGGATCTCCATCCCAACCATCTCTTTTTTCCGGCTTTACCTAAAGTAATATTTTCATGATCAGAATTTCCGAGCACACCATAAGTTGCATAACAGTTTGTTGGGACTAATCTTACTTCTCCCGAAGGTAGTTTGATTTGAGCAAATTTACCTTCACGTGCAACTAACTGCGCGGATGTTCCTGCACTTCGGGCAATCTGTCCGCCTTTTCCAGGTCGGACTTCAATATTATGAACAAAGCTTCCAAGGGGCACACTTGAGAGCGGCATTGCGTTACCCGCCTTGATTTCCACATCGGCACCAGCCACAATTGTTTCGCCGATCTTCAATTCATTTGGCGCTAGAATGTAACGTTTTTCACCGTCTGCATAATGTATCAATGCAATTCTTACAGAACGGTTTGGATCATATTCAACTGAATGAACTTTACCAGGGATCTCTCTTTTATCACGCTTAAAATCGATAATACGATACATCCGTTTATGACCGCCGCCGCGGTGACGTGAAGTTAGCTTACCTTCATTATTTCTTCCGCCAGATTTTTTAATCGGTTTGAGTAAAGATTTTTCCGGTTTTGCTTTTGTGACCTCGGAAAAATCTGGCACGATTGCGAATCGTGTTCCCGGTGTTACTGGCTTTAATTTTTTTAATCCCATTATCTATCTTTTCAAATATTATACGTTTTCAAAGAAATCTATTTTCTGACCTTCTTTTAAAGTCACATATGCTTTCTTAAATTTCGACGTGCGTCCAGTAAATCTTCCGCTTTTAGTAAATTGAGTTTTTGTTTTACCTTGATGACGGACAGTTCGCACTTTAGTAACTTCTACATTAAACTTTTTTTCAATAGCATTTGCGATCTCAATTTTATTGGCATTGAGTGCAACTTGGAATCCATACTGATTTTTTTGTTCCTGGGTTTCAGTAACTTTTTCAGTGATCAAAGGTTTGATCAAAATTTGATGTATCATCTTCTTCATTAGCTTAACGTCGTATTAATTAATTCAACTGCACTTTGCTGAAGCAATAATGTTTTCGAATTTAATATGTCATAAGTAGAAACATTTTTTGCTTCGATCACTTTAAATTTTGGAATGTTATTTCCAGACTTATGAATTGCTGTATCATTTTTTCCTGTAAGCAGCAGAGTCTTTTTAGAATTGAGCTGAAGAGATTTTAATATTTGAGCCATTTCTTTTGTTTTTGGCTGCTCAAAAGTGAAATCTTCCACAACAAATATTTCATTTCCCTTTGCTTTATAGGAAAGGGCTGACTTGAAAGCTAATTTCTTAACTTTCTTAGGTAACTTGAAACCATAATCACGTGGTCTCGGACCGAAAATAGTACCACCGCCAATCCATACAGGAGAACGTGAAGATCCAGCGCGAGCAGTACCGCGTCCTTTTTGACGCCAAGGTTTTTTTCCGCCGCCTCTTACTTCATTTCGTTCTTTTGTTTTATGAGTTCCCTGCCTTTGATTGGCATTAAAAAGTTTCACTGCAAGATATATCGAGTGATCATTCGGAACTATCTCAAAAACTTCCGGATTAAGCTCAACTTGCTTGCCGGTCTTCGTTCCATCTATTTTGTATACGTCAATTTTCATAATTATTTTTTAATCAATTTCACATAACCATTAATGTGACCAGGGATTGCACCTTTCAAGTAAATTAGGTTTGCATCCTTTTCCACTTTGATAATTTTCACGTTGCGAATGGTTAGATTATCTCCACCCATTCTTCCAGCCATTTTTTGACCCTTAAAGACACGGCTTGGATAAGAGCTCGCTCCAATCGAACCAGGAGCTCTTAATCTATCACTTTGACCGTGAGTTTGAGCACCACCGCCAAAACCATGACGTCTAACCACACCTTGAAATCCCTTACCTTTTGTTACACCTTGCACATCAATTTTATCACCTTCTTTAAACACATCAACACCTAATTCAGAACCTTCGCTTAAATCTTTTACATCATAGTTACGAAACTCGGCAAGGAATTTCTTTGGTGCAATTTTAACCTTATCAAAATGTCCTTTGAGCGGTTTATTAACGCTCTTTAATCTTTTATCATCAAAGCCAATCTGTACCGCATCGTATCCATCTTTATCTTTTGTTTTAACTTGAGTTACAAAACAAGGACCTGCTTCAATAATGGAAACAGGAATAATATTTCCACTCTCATCAAAAATTCTTGTCATCCCTGTTTTTTTACCTAAAAGGCCAATCATTATTATCTCCAACTATACTTTAATCTCGATATCGACACCAGCGGGGATATCTAATTTCATTAGTGAATCAACTGTTTTATTATTCGAATTCAGAATGTCAATGAGTCGTTTGTGTGAACGGATTTCAAATTGTTCACGGGATTTTTTATCGACATGAGGAGATCTAAGCACAGTATAGACGGTTCTTTTTGTTGGCAAAGGTATAGGCCCTGACACAATTGCGCCAGTGCTGCGAACTGTCTTAATAATTTTTTCAGCAGACTTATCAATCAAATTATGATCATAAGATTTCAGTTTTATTCGGATCTTTTGGCTTGTCACGTCTTAGAATCTCCTATTGGATAAAATTTCAACTCACTAATTTTATTCATGAATTTTTGTAACTACTCCAGCACCAACTGTTCTTCCGCCTTCACGAATAGCGAATCGTAATCCGTCTTCCATTGCGATTTCGGAGATCAGTTCAATTCTCATTTTTACGTTATCACCAGGCATAACCATTTCAATTCCTTCAGGTAAATATGCAATACCTGTTACATCAGTTGTTCTGAAATAGAATTGCGGCCTGTAACCAGTGAAGAATGGAGTATGGCGTCCACCTTCTTCTTTTGATAAAATATAAACCTCGCAATCGAATTTAGTATGCGGAGTGATACTTCCTGGTTTTGCGATAACCATTCCTCTTTCTAAATCATCCTTACCGACACCACGCAACAATAATCCAGCATTGTCACCAGCGATGGCGTAATCTAATTCTTTTCTGAACATCTCTATACCAGTGATAACGGTTTTCTTGTGAGCTCCTAAACCTACTACTTCAACTTCATCACTGACTTTGATTTGTCCTCTTTCAACCCTACCAGTACCTACTGTTCCTCTACCTGTGATACTAAATACGTCTTCAACGGGCATCAAGAATGGTTTATCTGCATCACGCTGTGGAACTGGAACATAATTATCAACTGCATCTAAAAGATCATAGATACATTTGAAATCTGGATCGTCAATCGGAATGGCTGGATTAATAGCTTTTTCCATTGCTTTCAATGCACTTCCTCTGATGATAGGAATCTCATCACCTGGAAATTCATATTTTGTAAGCAGATCTCTGAGTTCCATTTCAACTAAGTCGAGTAATTCAGGATCATCAACTGCATCGACTTTATTCATAAACACGACAATTCGAGGTACACCAACTTGACGTGCAAGAAGAATATGCTCTCTTGTTTGGGGCATTGGACCATCAGTCGCGGCCACGACGAGGATTGCTCCATCCATTTGTGCTGCACCCGTGATCATGTTCTTTACGTAGTCAGCGTGACCCGGACAGTCAACATGAGCATAATGTCTGTTTGCAGTAGAGTATTCGACGTGAGCAGTTGCAATCGTGATTCCACGAGCTTTTTCTTCCGGTGCATTGTCGATACTATCAAATGTTCTAACCGCAGACAATCCTTTCTTCGAAAGAACCATAGTCATAGCGGCGGTTAAAGTAGTTTTACCATGGTCAACGTGGCCAATCGTTCCCACGTTAACGTGAGGTTTACTTCGATCAAATTTTTCCTTTGCCATTTTATTCTCCTTTTATTTATAAGCTTTAAAACTTAAACTAAAACTCCTTTGCCAACTGCCTTTTCAACTATTTGGTCGGAAATACTTTTCGGTGTTTCCTGATAGTGAGAAAACTGCATTGTGTAGATCGCTCTTCCTTGAGTCATTGAGCGAAGAATTGTTGCATATCCAAACATCTCAGAGAGCGGAACTATTGCATTAATTATTTGTGCATCTTTTCGCGCACTAAATCCTTCGATCTTTCCTCTTCGTGAATTCAAATCACCCATCACATCACCCAAATATTCTTCGGGTGATATAACTTCTACACTCATATATGGTTCGAGTAATACGGGCGAGGCTTTCTTCGCACCTTCCTTGAAACCCATCGAACCAGCCACCCTAAATGAAATTTCATCTGAATCGACTTCATGATACGAGCCATCGAAAAGAGTTACTTTGACATCAACAACTGGAAAGCCAGCAATTACACCATTTCTCATCGCATCCTGAACACCAGCAGAAACTGCAGGGATGTATTCCTTAGGTACGGTTCCACCAACAATTTTATTGATGAACTCAAATCCTTTTCCTTTTTCATTTGGTTCGATCTCAAGCCATACATGTCCAAATTTACCGCGTCCACCACTCTGTCGAACAAATTTTCCTTCAGCTTCAACTTTCTTAGTAATTGTTTCTCTATATGCAACCTGCGGTCTTCCCACATTTGCTTCTACCCTAAATTCTCTTTTCATCCTATCAACGATGATTTCAAGGTGAAGTTCTCCCATACCGCTAATTAAAGTTTGGCCAGTTTCCTCATTAGATGAAATTCTAAAAGTCGGATCTTCATCTGCTAGTTTATTTAAAGCTTCTGATAATTTGTCTTGATCCACTTTAGTTTTTGGTTCGATTGCAATTTGAATCACAGGCTCAGGAAATTCCATCTTTTCGAGAATGATAGGATCTGTACTATCGCAAAGCGTATCACCTGTTTTGGTATGTTTTAATCCAACAGCAGCTGCAATATCACCAGCAACTACTGAGTCAATATCTGTACGATGATTGGCATGCATCTGAAGCAATCTTCCAAATCGTTCTTTCTTATCCTTAGAGGAATTAAGCACATATGATCCTGCATCCGCTTTACCAGAATACACTCGGAAAAACGTCAGCTTACCGACATATGGGTCAGTCATGATTTTAAATGCGAGGGCCGTGAACTTTTCTTTTTCATTTGCTTTCCGAATAACCATGTCAGACAAATTCACATGGTGACCTACAATTTCAGGCAGGTCTGCAGGTGATGGGAAATAATCCACTACGGCATCAAGAAGCTTTTGAACACCTTTGTTTTTAAATGCAGAGCCGCAAAGCACGGGAATAATTTTTACTTCGATGGTTGCTCGCCGTAAAACTGATTTAATTTCTGCTTCGCTTATTGGTTTACCATCTAAATATTTTTCGAGAAGTGTATCATCAATCTCGGAAACTGATTCGAGCATTTTTGTGCGATACTCTTTTGCTTGCTCTAAAAGATCTTTGGGAATTTCAAAATCGGTAAACTCTGCACCGAGCGGATCTTCGTTATACATTCTGGCTTGCATAGTGATGAGATCAATCACACCGCTAAATAACTCACCATCACCAATCGGTAATTGAATGGGAACTACATTTGCACCGAGTCTATCCTTCATCATCTGAATTACATTATAGAAGTCGGCACCAACCCGATCCATCTTATTTACAAATGCAATTCTTGGAATATTGAATTTGTCAGCCTGTCGCCAAACAGTTTCAGATTGTGGTTCTACGCCGCCTACAGCGCAAAACAATGCAATTGCACCATCAAGAACTCTTAAAGAACGCTCAACTTCTACTGTGAAATCCACATGTCCAGGAGTATCAATAATATTAATTCTGTGATTAGACCATTCACATGTAGTTGCAGCGCTTGTAATTGTGATTCCTCTTTCTCTTTCCTGCTCCATAAAATCCATAGTTGCGGCACCATCATGCACTTCACCCATTCTGTGAAGTCGACCAGTATAGAAAAGAATGCGCTCAGTTGTGGTAGTTTTACCGGCGTCTATGTGCGCCATAATACCAATGTTTCTTATCTTCGATATATCAATACGTTTACTCATTTATACTTAATCAAATCACCATTTGAAATGTGCAAAAGCTTTATTCGCTTCTGCCATTCTATGTGTATCATCTTTCTTTTTAATTGTAGAACCTTCACCATTAGAAGCGGCAATAATTTCTGCCGCGAGCTTACTTGCAAACGATCTATCTTTTCTTTCGCGGGCATAATTTATTAACCAACGCATAGCAAGTGCTATACGTCTTGCTGGACGAACTTCAGTAGGCACTTGATAAGTCGCACCACCAACTCTTCTGCTTCTTACTTCGATCATTGGCTGGGCATTAGTCAGAGCTTTATTAAACACTTCGATCGCAGGCTTTTGAGTTTTTTCATTAATAATTTCAAATGCATCATAGACTAATCGGCGCGAAGTATTTTTTTTTCCACTTGCCATAATTCCATTAATTAATCGCGAAACCAACATATCATTATATTTTGGATCGGGTAAAATTCTTTTCTTGTCAGCTCTTCTTTTTCTCATAACCTTTGTTTATTTACTTGCAGTTTTTGCTCTTTTAGTTCCGTATTTAGATCTACCTTGCTTACGATCAGTTACTCCTGCGGTATCGAGTGTTCCTCTAATAATGTGGTATCTAACGCCTGGCAAATCCTTAACTCTACCGCCTCTGATTAATACAATAGAGTGTTCCTGTAAATTATGACCTTCTCCAGGAATATAAGCAGTAACTTCAATTTGATTAGTTAATCGCACTCTTGCAACTTTTCTCAAAGCAGAATTTGGTTTCTTCGGAGTAGTTGTATAAACTCTCGTACATACTCCTCGTTTCTGCGGACAACTCTGCAGAGCAGGTGCTTTATTTTTGCTAGTAACTTTTACTCTATTTTTTCTAACTAATTGATTGATCGTCGGCAAATTTTATCTCCGTTTTTTGAAAAATTAGCTTTGCAATATATCGTTTTAAAGAAAAATAGTCAATATGCAAAGCCATTGTTATTTCACTTTTTCTTCATCAACAACTTCATCAAGCTCCTCTTGAGAGCTTGTTAAAACTAAAATGTTCTTGTACTTTTTAAGACCTGTTCCAGCAGGAATTCTGTGTCCTACAACGACATTTTCTTTTAATCCAAGCAAGAAGTCCATTTTTGCTTCTGTTGCTGCATCAGTTAGTACTTTAGTAGTTTCTTGGAATGATGCTGCTGAAATAAAACTTTCAGTTGAAAGTGCAGCTTGAGTTATTCCAAGCAGAATATTGTCCGATGTTGCAGCTTGGGCGTCTCTCACTTCCACAAGTTTCTTTGATCGTTTCTTCAATTCAATATTTGTATCTTTAATTTTACCTTTTTCTAATACTTGACCTATCTTGAATCTAGAATCACCTTTATCAGTGATAATAATGGATTGACCAATTTTTTCGTTCTCTTCATTGAATACATACCAATCAACCGTGTCATTTTCAAGGAAGCGAGTATCACCAGGATCAAGAACTCGAACTTTTTGAAGCATCTGTTTTACGATAATTTCAATGTGTTTATCATTGATTTTTACACCTTGTAAACGGTATACTTCTTGAATTTCATTTACAAGATATTCCTGTACTGCACTGATTCCCTTGATTTTCAGAATGTCATGAGGATTCAATGCACCATCGGTGAGTTTGTCCCCTGCACTTACTTCGTCATTATTCTGAACAAGAAGATGCTTACCGATCGGAATTGTATATTTTTTTACTTCTACACCATCTTTGGTGGTAACCATGACTTCTCTTGAACCTTTTTTATGTGCACCGAAGGAAACAATTCCATCAATTTCAGAAATGACCGCAGGATCTTGTGGGCTTCTTGCTTCAAATAATTCTGTTACGCGAGGCAATCCACCTGTAATATCTCGTGTCTTTCCAATATCTCTCGGAATCTTGGCAATTACTGTTCCAGCAGTAATTTCTTCCCCTTCACGAACGATGATATGTGCCTTATTGGGAAGAATAAAAGAAGATAGTTTTTGATTTTTATTATTAACAATATTGACGGTTGGTATTAGAGTTTTGTCACGTGATTCGATAACGACCTGCTGAATGTGACCAGTCTGTTCATCACTCTCATGTCTGAAGGTAATATTTTCAACTAGATCTGAGAATGAAATTGTACCATTTGAATCTGCAATAATAACAGCATTATAGGGATCGTGATTATAAAGAATATTGTTTTTTTCTACCTTCTGATTATCTTCAACAACTATTTCTGCACCGTAAGGTACTTCATATTTTCTGAGGACACGACCATCAGGATCTACGATGTTTATATAAGCGCTTCTTCCAAGGGCGATCTTAATGTTTTCGCCAAATTCATTACTGCGTTCAACGTATCGGATATTTTCGAATTTTATTTTTCCATCAAATCTTGTTGTGACTTGTGATGTTGCAACAATTCTGCTTGCAGCACCACCAATGTGGAATGTACGAAGCGTTAACTGTGTACCGGGTTCTCCAATCGACTGTGCTGCAATAATTCCAACTGCTTCACCAATATTAACTATCTTTCCAGTAGTCAAATTTCTACCGTAACATTTTGCACAAACACCACGCTCTGAATCACAAGTCAAGACTGTTCTAATTGCAACTTCCTCGATCGTGGTTTCACCAATTCTGTCAGCAATTTCTTCGGTAATTAATTCTCCGGATTCACAGAGAAGCTCTTCGCTGATTGGATCATAGATGTCTAACAACGAAGTTCTTCCGAGAATTCTCTCTGAAAGCGGTTCTCGTACTTCTTCACCATCTTTCAAAGCGGTAATATCAATTCCTCTGATAGTGCCGCAATCGGTTGAAGTGATAACTACGTCTTGAGCAACGTCTACTAATCTTCTAGTTAGATATCCGGCATCTGCTGTTTTTAAGGCAGTATCTGCTAAACCTTTTCTCGCACCGTGGGTGGAAATAAAGTATTCAAGAACTGATAAACCTTCTTTGAAGTTAGCAATAATTGGACTTTCAATAATTTCTCCAGCTTGGCCAGTTAAACTTTTTTGAGGTTTAGCCATCAATCCACGCATACCTGCAAGCTGACGAACCTGTTCCTTAGAGCCACGCGCACCTGAATCGATCATCATCCAGATTGGATTAAATCCTTGATGAGATTTTTTCAGATGATCCATTAATGCATCAGCTACATTGTTTGTTGTGTGAGTCCATATATCAATTATTTTATTATATCGCTCACCTTCCGAAATAAATCCTTCCTGCCACTGGTTCAGTACTTTTTTGACTTCCTTCAGTGACTTACTTACAAATTCTGATTTCTCTGTTGGAATTAACATGTCATCTACGTTCACAGACAATCCACCTAAAGTAGAATATCTGAATCCCAAGTCTTTCAGATCATCAAGAAACTTAGCCGTTCCAACATTTCCTATTTGCCGGAACATCTTTCCAATGAAAGCACCGAAAGTTTTTTTCACAAGGAGTTCATTAACATATCCAACTTCGCTCGGTACAATCTGATTGAAAACAACTCGACCAACCGAAGTTTCAATCATTTCACCTTCTACTCTCACCTTGATTTTTGCATGGAGTCCAACTTTTTTATTTTCGAGAGCAATGAGTACTTCTTCCGGTGAACTAAATATTTTTCCTTCACCTAAGTCACCTTCTTTAATTTTGGTCAAATAATAACATCCAAGAACAATGTCCTGAGTTGGAATAACAATTGGATTTCCATTCTGTGGTGACAAAATATTTTGACTTGATAAAAGAAGGAGTGAACACTCTAGCTGCGATTCAGGAGACAGTGGAACGTGAACAGCCATTTGATCACCATCGAAGTCGGCATTGAATGCCGTACAAACCATCGGATGAATTTCGATTGCCTTACCTGTAACCAAAATTGGTTGGAACGCTTGAATTCCTAATCTATGTAAAGTTGGAGCACGATTTAACATTACTGGATGCGCGTCAACTATTTTCTCCAAAATCTCCCAAACGATTGCATCTTTACGATCGATGACTTTACGTGCACTCTTTACTGTTTTGTTATATCCTCGTTCAATCAACTTTCTAATAACGAATGGCTTGTACAATTCCAGAGCCATTTCACGGTTCAAACCACATTGGTGAAGTTTTAACTCAGGATTAACAACAATCACAGATCGTCCTGAATAATCAACCCTTTTACCCAGAAGATTTTGTCTGAATCGACCTTGCTTTCCTTTCAAAATATCGGAAAGAGATTTCAATGCTCGATTCGAATCACTTCTTATTGTGTTCGTTCTTCTTGAGTTATCAAAGAGAGCATCAACTGCCTCTTGAAGCATACGTTTTTCATTTCTTAAAATTACTTCCGGTGCTTTGATATCAAGAAGTCTCTTCAAACGATTATTGCGGATGATAACTCTTCTGTAAAGATCATTTAGATCGCTGGTAGCAAACCTACCACCTTCAAGAGGAACTAATGGACGAAGTTCAGGTGGAATAATTGGTACAACATCAACCACCATCCATTCAGGTCTATTGTCCATGCCGCCATCTTTTGTTCTGAAAGCATCAACTATTTTTAATCGTTTAAGTAAATCTGCTTTTTTCTGCTGTGAAGTTTCTTCTTTTAGCTGAGCGCGCAGTTCGACTGATAGCACATCCGGATCAATTTTTGATAAAAGTGCTTTAACGGCTTCACCACCGATCTTGGCAACAAATTTTCTTGGATCATCATCATCCAATTTTTCATTATCAGATGGAAGCGAAGCAAGAACTTCAAAATATTGTTCTTCCGTTAAAAGATCTTTTTCTTTTAATCCTGTCGGTCCAGGATTAACTACTGCATAAGTTTCGTAATAAATTATTTTTTCGAGTTCTTTGGTAGTATATCCGAGCATGTTTCCAATTTTACTCGGTAATGATCGGAAAAACCAAATATGAACAACTGGAACCGCCAGCGAAATGTGACCCATTCGTTCACGTCTGACAGACTTTTGTGTAACTTCTACACCGCAGCGATCGCAGATAATACCTTTGTATCGGATTCTCTTATATTTTCCGCAATGGCATTCCCAGTCGCGTGTTGGTCCAAATATTTTTTCACAAAAAAGACCATCTTTTTCTGGACGAAAAGATCTATAGTTTATTGTTTCAGGTTTTGTGACTTCACCATAAGATCTTTTCAAAACTGCATCCGGACTTGCCAAACTGATTGTAATTTTTGAAATGTTTTTACTTGTGTAATCTTGTGCTCTAATTGCCATGGTTAAAACTCTTTTCTTTTTCTTTTAAAAAGTATTTATTCATGTTCAACATTAAATTCTAAACATAAACCTTGAAGCTCTCTTGTCAGAACATTAAATGATTCTGGGATGCTAGCTTCAGTAAGGTTTTCACCTTTTACGATCGCTTCATAAATTTTTGCACGACCTATAACATCGTCACTCTTTACTGTGAGAATTTCTTGCAGTGTATTTGCTGCGCCGTAAGCTTCGAGTGCCCAAACTTCCATTTCACCAAATCGCTGTCCACCAAACTGAGCTTTTCCGCCGAGTGGCTGCTGAGTGATAAGCGAGTAAGGTCCAATTGAACGTGCATGGAGTTTGTCATCAACTAAATGCGAGAGTTTCATCATATAAATGACACCAACGGTAACAGGCCTGTCGAAAGCTTCTCCAGAACGCCCATCATATAATGTTGTGTTCGCATTGACTTCCGCTTTATTCATAAATCCTTGAATATCTTCCCATTTGGCACCGTCGAAGATGTGAGTTGCAAACTTCACTCCAAGTTTTTGTGCAACTAAACCAAGTGCGCATTCATACAATTGCCCAAGGTTCATTCTTGAAGGAACGCCAAGAGGATTTAAAATTATATCTACAGACTGTCCTTCAGGCGTATAAGGCATATCTTCGGAAGGAACAACTTTTGCAATTACACCTTTATTTCCATGACGACCTGCCATTTTATCTCCAACGGAGATTTTTCTTTTCTTCGCAACAAATACTTTGGCCAATTGTACTATTCCGGGGGGTAGTTCATCACCGGTTTGTATCTTAGCTTTTTGTCTTTTATAAATTTCTTCTACTTCTTCAAGCTTTATTTTATAATTTTGATATAATTTCTTGACAAGAGAATTCTTCTTTCTGCCATTCATCCAATCGCTTTCGAAGTCCAAATTGTGAATGTCATCACCGAGCGATTCAAAGTTACTTTGTTTTAATCCCGTGCCGCTTCTTATTGCTGTACTTCCATCTTTGAACTTGATCCCTAAAGATTCTTCACCATCGCAAATCGCACCAAGTCTCTCGGCAAATTTATCTTTTAATTCAAGAGTATTTCGCTTGAGTTCCTTATCAAGATTTTCGAGTGCTTTCTTCTCTTCCTTTTTACCTTCGGCATCTTTTCGTTTTCTGCTGAATAATTTAGTTGCAACCACCACACCTTTCATACCAGGATTCGCTCTCAGCGATGCATCTTTTACGTCACCAGCTTTATCACCGAAAATCGCCTTTAATAATTTTTCTTCTGGTGTTGGATCCGTTTCACCCTTTGGAGTAATTTTCCCGATTAATATATCATTTTCTTTTACTTCAACACCGACACGGATGATACCATTTTCGTCTAGATCTTTTGTTGCATCTTCACTAACATTTGGGATTTCGCGAGTAAGCTCTTCTTCGCCACGTTTTGTTTCTCGTACTTGGAGTTCGAACTCCTCAATATGAATTGAGGTGTAAACATCATCTGCAACGAGACGTTCATTCACGATAATAGCATCCTCGAAATTATATCCTCTCCAAGGCATATATGCGACTAGAACATTTCTTCCTAAAGCAAGTTCACCTTGCTCGGTACCGAAACCATCGGCCAATACTGCACCTTTCTCGAATTTTGAACCTTCTAGTACAATTGGTTTCTGGTTTAAACATGTGTCTTGATTTGTCCGCTGGAATTTAGTCAGATCATAATTAACAATGTTCTTTTCATGGAATGAAGTTAATTTTTCATCTTCCGTCATATCGTATTCAACAGTAATGTGAGTTGAATCACACGAAAGCACAACACCACTCGTTTCAGCAACTATCATCGCACGAGAGTCTAAAGCAACTTTATGTTCCATTCCTGTTCCGACAAGCGGAGATTTTGGTGAGAATAATGGAACCGCTTGACGCTGCATGTTGCTGCCCATAAGTGCACGGTTAGCATCATCATGCTCAAGAAATGGAATCAGTGCAGCAGCCGGACTTACAATCTGACTTGGAGCAACATCCATATAATCAATGTTTGCTGGTTCAGTATCAGGAAAATCTCCCTTAAATCTTGATTTCACTCTTTCATTTACAAATTTGCTTTTTTCATCGAGTACAGCATTTGCCTGCGCAATTGTAACTTCATCTTCTCTCTCGGCAGTAAGGTATTCTACTTCGTCGGTTGCCTGGTTCTTTGCAACTTTTCTGTAGGGAGTTTCAATGAAACCAAATCTGTTTATTCTAGAGTAAATGCAAAGTGATGAGATTAATCCAATGTTTGGACCTTCGGGAGTTTCGATTGGACATAATCGTCCATAATGAGTGTAGTGAACGTCACGAACTTCGAATCCTGCCCGCTCTCTTGTAAGACCACCTGGTCCTAAAGCACTCAACCTTCTCTTATGAGTCAACTCGGCGAGTGGATTAGTTTGATCTAAGAATTGTGATAATTGATTTGTACCAAAGAACGCATTAACCACGCTTGAAATCGTTCTTGCATTGACTAAATCCTGAGGAGTGAAGTTTTCGGATTCGCGTAAGTTCATTCTTTCTTTGATCGTTCTTGCAAGACGTGCAAATGCTACATTAAATTGAGAAGTTAATTGCTCACCAACAGTTCTGACTCTACGATTTCCTAAATGATCAATATCATCGACAGAACGTTTTTGGTCTTTAAGCTCAATTAAATATTTGATAATAGTATGAATATCTTCTTTTGTTAGAATTGTAATGTCGCCTGGCACAGTCAATCCAAGCTTTGTGTTCATTCTGTGACGACCAACTTCTCCAAGATCATATCTCTTTGGATTGAAAAACAATTTATCGATCAATCCGCGGGCTGTTTCTAAATCCGGCGCTTCTGTTGAACGCAGTTGTTTATAAATTGCTTCAAGAGCTTCATCTTCGCTTCTTGAAATATCTTTACCGAGAGTATTAATAATGATATGCCCATCAATCGGCTGATCATCTTTAATAAATTTGATCGCTTTGATTCCTGCTTTCTTTGCTCTCTTGAGAGCTTCTTCAGTAAATTCAGAATCTTTGAAAGCAAAAATTTCACCAGTTGAGAAATCGATTAAATCGTTTCCTAATTTTTTACCAATGAATTTTTTTATGTCACTCTTATCTACATCAACTTCGTCGGCCAATTCAAAAAGTTCGAGTATCTGTTCATCAGAGGAATATCCAAGTGCGCGTAATAACGTAGTAGCTGGAAACTTTTTTCGACGGTCGATATAGACATACATTACATTCTGAATATCCGTCGCGAATTCAACCCAAGAACCTCTAAAAGGAATTATTCGAGCTGTGTAAATCATCGTACCATTTGGATGGCGTGATTCAGCGAATACTACTCCAGGTGAACGGTGCAGCTGACTAACGATAGTTCTCTCGGCACCATTTATAATGAAGGTTCCTTTCTCTGTCATAAAAGGAAGATTTCCAAGATACACACCTTGTTCAATAGACTCGGCAAATTCTTGCGAATCCAAATCCTTGATCGACAGCCTAAGTTTTGCTTTTAATGGACAGGCAAAAGTCAATCCACGTTCTTGGCATTCAGTGATAGTGAATCTTGGTTTCTCAAGATAGTATTCAACAAAATCTAATTTGAAATTCTCGCGGGTATCGTAAATAGGAAAGTTCGCAAGAAAAACACTCTGTAAGCCTTTATTTTCTCTCCCAGTTGGAGGAATGTTAGCTTGTAAAAAATCTTCGTATGAACTTAATTGTACCGCAAGTAAATCAGGAGTATCAATAACCGGTTTGATCTTCGAGAATGATATTCGTTCTGACAATTTAATTCTCCATTAACTTGATAAAATATTGTATTTCATATAAACGCAATAAAACGGAAAAATGATGAGTCGATTTTTCAACTCATCACTTCCCGTTTTAGTAAAAAAATTATAAGCAAAAAGATTACTTAAGCTCGACTGAACCGCCAGCTTCTTCAATCTCTTTCTTTATTTTTTCAGCTTCATCTTTGCTGATAGCTTCTTTAACAGGTTTTGGTGCACCGTCAACTAAGTCTTTAGCTTCCTTTAAACCTAATCCAGTATGTGATCTAACTACTTTAATAACATTAATTTTTTGTGCACCTGCACTGGTTAACATAACTGTGAATTCAGTTTTTTCCTCTTGCGCTGGAGCTGCCGCGCCACCTGCTGGGCCTGCTGCCATAACAACCGGAGCTGCTGCTGTCACACCGAACTCATCTTCTAATGCCTTCTTCAATTCTGCTGCTTCAATTAATGTTAAGCCTTTAATCTGTTCAACTAATCCGGCAATTTTTTCTGACATTTTAATCTCCTAAAATAAAATTTTTAATTTGATTCTTTTTTATTTGCAATTGCATCTAAAACACCAACTAGATCGCGCATAACTGCATTGATTGATCCAACAATTCCACTGATTGGTGATTGCAGACTTCCTAAAATTCCAGCAATAATTTCTGGTTTTGTTTGAAGTGATGCAATTTCATTAAGCTTAGATCCATCGTAAAAACTGCTCTCGATGTAGCATGCTTTAAGATCAAGCTTGTTAAATTTATCTTTGTACTTTTTGATTATTTTTGCTGGTGCGACAGGATCATCAGAGCTAATAGCAACACTTGTCATCCCTACAAAATAATCTTTAAGCTTGTCAAATTTATTGGCTTCATCAATCGCTCGTTTCGCGAGAGTATTCTTGATGACTTTGTATTCAACTTTTGATTTGCGGAATTCTCTTCGAAGTTCGCTAACTTCTTCGACAGTAATTCCGGTATAATCAATCAAATACAAAGCCGAAGTATTTTGAAACTTCTCGGCAAAATTTGAGATTATTTCCGCCTTTTCTGTTTTGTTCATAGTATTTCCTGTCTGAACTTTACACTTGTTATCTAAATATAGAAGCTATTTATGAGTGCGTAAATTCTTATTTATTAGAGCGCAGCAACTTCATTGCGATCAATCCGCACACCTGGACTCATCGTACTTGACATATAAACGCTCTTGACATATTGACCCTTCGCAGAGGAAGGTTTCAATTTAACAATCATGCTTAAGAAAGCTTTCAAATTTTCTTGCAGCTTGGTTTCATCAAAAGAAGATTTTCCAATTGAAGCATGTACAATTCCGGCTTTATCTACACGGAATTGAATTTTTCCGGCTTTGACTTCTTTTACAACTTTACTAATATCGTTGGTTACAGTTCCGCTCTTTGGATTCGGCATTAAACCGCGTGTTCCAAGAATCTTTCCAAGTTTACCAACTTCAGACATAACATCTGGAGTTGCGATCACGATATCGAAATCAAACCATCCTTCTTGTATTTTCTTGATCATTTCATCAAATCCGACATGATCGGCACCTGCTTCTTTTGCTTCTTCTTCTTTCGCACCTTTAGTTAGTACTAAAACTCTTACTTTTTTTCCGGTGCCATGCGGTAAAACAACAGTTCCACGAACCATTTGATCAGAATGTCGTGGATCAACACCAAGTCTCACTGCTACATCAACTGATTCATCAAACTTACAATTAGAAAGTCCCTTGACTAAATCGATTGCTTCATTAATTTTATAATCTTTTTTTGAATCAACTTTCTTAAAATTTTCTTTTGATCTTTTGCTTACTTTCATAATCAACCTTTATAAATATGATTAGCCTTCAACTAAAATTCCCATGCTTCTTGCAGTCCCTTCGACCATACTCATTGCATGATCAACGTCGTTTGCATTTAAGTCAGGCATTTTCAATGTGGCAATTTCTCTAACTTGATCTTTTGTAACTTTTGCGACTTTATTTCTATTTGGTTCTGGTGAACCCTTTTCAAGCTTTGCTGCTTTCAATAATAAAATAGAAGCAGGCGGGGTTTTAGTAATAAATGTAAATGATTTATCCGAATAAACTGTAATCACAACTGGAATGATTAAACCAGCTTTGTCTGAAGTCTTTGCGTTAAACTGCTTGCAAAACTCCATTATATTCACACCTTTTTGACCTAATGCCGGTCCAACAGGTGGTGAAGGATTTGCTTGACCTGCAGGAATTTGAAGCTTAATAAAACCAGTTACTTTCTTTGCCATAAAAAATTCTCTCTAATTATTTTTCTAACTCAGCTTGAATGAAGTCAAGCTCCACAGGAGTTTTCCTCCCGAAGATGCTAACCATTACTTTCAGTTTCATTTTTTCGTTATTTACTTCTTGAACGACACCATTGAAATTATTAAATGGTCCATCAATAATTTTAATTGCATCACCAAGACGGAATGGATTCTCTAATCTTTCACCCGTAGCTTCTTCTGTAATTTTTCCGAAAATTCGTTTGATTTCATCAGCATGAAGAGTCTGCGGATTATTTCGATTGCCTAAAAATCCCATTACCGATGGGACACTAAGAATAATATCTATTATTTTTTTATCCAGGATCGCTTCTATCAAAACATATCCTGGGAAAAAACTTTTGCTCTTACTTTTCTTCTTTCCGTCTTTTACTTCAAATACTTTTTCTGTAGGGATCAGAACCTGTTTAATGTAATCCTGCAAACTCTGATATTCGATTTCGTTTTCGAGAGCAGTCTTCACACGTTTCTCATGTCCAGAATAAGTTCTAACTACATACCACTTATGAGTCATTGCCTAGAACAATCCCTTAATTAGATTACTTAATATCATATCAATGGCATAAACAAACGCTGCCAGAATAACACAAGTGACAATAACAATAACTGTCGACTCTCTTAGTTCGTCTTTTGTAGGCCAAGTGACTTTTTTCATTTCTTTAACGACATCGGAAAAGAAGTTTATTATTTTTTCTTTCATATAAATACCTGTTTGTGCACGTCAGGAGGGACTCGAACCCCCAACCTGCGGTTTTGGAGACCGCTGCTCTAGCCAATTGAGCTACTGACGTAGAACTTATTTGGTCTCTTTATGAGTTGTATGTTTGTTACACCACTTACAAAACTTTTTAAATTCAACTCTGCCGGAGTGCAACTTTTTGTTTTTAGTTGTTGTGTAATTTCTTCTCTTACACTCTGTACATTCTAATGTTATTATATCTCTCATCGTCTTCTATTTTTTCTTTGTTGAGCTTGCGACCGGGATTGAACCGGTGACCTCTTCCTTACCAAGGAAGTGCTCTACCAACTGAGCTACGCAAGCTTGTTGATTGAGCGAGTGATTTGATTTCTTTGAAGCGAAGACTTTTTAGAATTCACAATCTCTCTTCGAGCGGGAGACGGGACTCGAACCCGCGACCAACAGCTTGGAAGGCTGTGACTCTAGCCAACTGAGTTACTCCCGCAGCATGTGCATTACAAAATTTAAAGAACAACTTATCTCACATTATTAGATTGTATTTTAGAGATAAGTTGAATATTTAGTTAATATGTTGTGGGTAGCGAGGGATTCGAACCCCCAAAGGCATTTGCCAACGGATTTACAGTCCGCCCCGGCTCTCCAACTCCGGCGTCTACCCGTAAAAATCCAATTTTGAGCTTACAAGTTTATTAAAAAAAAGTGTCAAATGCAATAATGTTTAGTCCATAAGAAAGGAAAAAAATTATTATAGGGAAATTATTTATTATGGTATGATTTTTTATTGAGAAAACCAGCTATTTCTATCCAAGCTGCGGTATTGAATTGCTTCGCTTAGATGTTGAGGTAAGATTTTTTCGTTACCCTCAAGATCAGCAATAGTCCGAGAAACCTTAAGAATTCTATCATACGCCCTGGCAGAAAGACCGAGTTTTGTGATGGCGGTTTTTAGCAGCTCTTCACCCGCTGAATCTATCGAGCAAAACTTTTTTACAAGCTTATTCGTCATTCCAGAATTAGAATAAATTCCTTCGACCTCACTAAATCTTTTCAGTTGCACCATCCTTGCAGTTGTTACTCGATCTCGAATTTCTTTTGACGATTCTGCGGAACTTGATGACATTAGCTCCTTAAACTTAACCGCATGTACTTCGATATGAATATCAATTCTATCTAAAAGCGGTCCGGATATTCTTGAAAGATATTTTTGAATTTGCTGCGGAGTACAAGTACACTCTTTTGTTGGATCTGTAAAAAAACCGCACGGACATGGATTCATTGCAGTGACGAGCATGAAGTTCGAGGGAAACTCCAAAGTCATTTTTGATCTGCTTATTGTTACTCTTCGATCTTCAAGCGGCTGACGCAAAACTTCGAGAACATTTTTTTTAAACTCAGGAAGCTCATCCAAAAATAAAACTCCATTATGTGAATACGAAACTTCACCTGGACGCGGGATAGTTCCTCCGCCAATTAGAGCAACGTCCGAGGTTGTATGATGCGGACTTCTGAATGGACGGTTTGTTACAAGCGGACTATCAAATTGAAGTAAGCCGGCAACTGAGTGGATTTTTGTTGTCTCCAATGCTTCTTCAAAAGTTAGAGTTGGTAAAATTGATGGAAGTCTTCGCGCGAGCATAGTTTTTCCTGAACCAGGCGGACCAATCATTAAAATATTATGTGAGCCGGCTGCAGCAACTTCTAAGGCACGTTTCACATTCTCCTGCCCTTTGACTTCAGAAAAGTCGAACGAGTAATCCAAAGCGTGTTTGAAAACTTCATTTACATCTGTTCGCAGCGGAGCAGCAGATTCAATATTGTTCAACAGATTAATGCATTCGCCGAGCCCACTCACTGAGTAAACATCAAGTCCATCGACAATAGAAGCTTCGAGTGCGTTTTTCTCCGGGAGAATAATTCCTTTGAATCCTTCTTTTCTTGCTCGGATGCAAATCGGAAGAACACCGCGTATTGGACGCAAAAATCCATCGAGTGAAAGTTCACCGAGAATTAAGTACTTATCAAGATTTTGAAGTTCAATAGAACCATTGCATTGGAGAATGCTTAATGCAATTGGAAGATCAAATGAGCTGCCCTCTTTTTTGATATCAGCAGGTGCAAGATTTATCGTTATTTTTTTACTCGGAAATGTGTATTCAGAATTTTTTATCGAGGCAAAAACTCTTTCACGGCTTTCTTTTACTGCACTGTCAGGCAGACCAACAATTGTGAACGACGGAACTTGATTCTCGATGTGAGTTTCAACTTCGATGATGAATGCGTCTATGCCGTATGTCGCTGCACAAAAAACTTTGGCGAACATGCTCTTTAACTTTTTTGGCTAAGTTAATTAATGGTAAGTGATTTTACAATATTGAATGCAATTTTAAATTTTTAACCGAGTTTGATCATTGTGACCCCTTGTGAAAGAAAAAAAAATCACCACAGAGTTACACAGAGTACCACAAAGCGCACAGAGAAAAGTTTGAGCAAAAAAATATAACTATTAGATTATCTATACTTTCTTAAAAACTCAATTCGGTCTTTAAGTTTTTCGACCGGAGTAAGAAGTTTATCTTTACCGTAAATGGCATCTTTATAATTTAAGAAGGTGAGTTCGTAATCTTTGCTCATTACAATAGCTTCTTCTGGGCAGACTTCTTCACAGAATCCACAGAAGATGCATCTAAGCATATTTATTTCGAACCGTTCGGGATATCGTTCCTTTTCATCAATTGTCTCAGCGGCTTGAACATCAATTGCAAGTGCAGGACAAACACGCGAACATAAACTACAGGCAACGCATCTTTCTTTTCCACCATCTTCAACTAGAACAGGTCTGCCGCGGTAGGATTCCGGCTGCACATATTTTACTTCCGGATATTGACGGGTGAATTTCGGACTGACAAGATGCTTCAGTGTCAACAGCATTCCTTTTACAATTTCCGGAATGTAAAGTTTTTCAAGCAGAGTTAAATCTTTAAGTCTTTTCTTTACAACAGCCATTCGATATCCTCTGATTAAATCTTAAAAACATAAATTAAGAATGCAACCCAAATTAAGTTTACCAGCGACAGCGGAAGCATAACTTTCCAGCCGAGGTTCATCAATTGATCGTAACGAAATCTTGGGATACTCCATCTCACCCAAATAAAAACAAAAAGAACGCACAGAACTTTTGCAATAAAAGAAAACACTTGTAGCAATACGGTTAAGCCTGAACTTAATCCGAATTCCTGAGCGTACGGAAACTGCCAGCCGCCGAGATATAATGAGACAATCAATGCACTCGCGACTATCATGTTTGCATACTCCGCCAGAAAGAACATTGCGAACTTCAAGCTGCTGTATTCTGTATGATAACCTCCGACAAGTTCAGGTTCTGCCTCAGGAAGATCGAACGGAAGACGATTGGTTTCTGCAAATGCTGAAACTACAAAAGTAATAAATCCAATCGGTTGGAGAACTGCCATCCACATCCATCCGTATTGATACTCAACTATGTTTGAAATGCTGAGTGAACCTGCGAGCATTAAAACTCCAACAACCGAAATTCCCATCGATAATTCATAGCTGATCATTTGTGCAGCGGAACGCAATCCGCCGAGCAGAGAATATTTATTATTCGACGACCATCCACTGAGAGTCAAACCATAAACTCCGATCGATGTGAAAGCGAGAATGAATAAAATTCCAGCATCCACATCTGCAACAACAAGCTTAACTTTATATCCAAGAAGTTCGACTTCGGGTCCGATCGGAATGACTGCATAAGTCGAGAGTGCAATCGTTAACGAAATGATCGGTGCGAATGCATGAATGACCTTATTTGCTGCAAGCGGAACAATATCTTCTTTGAAAAAGAGTTTCAGAACATCGGCCGGTGCTTGAAGCAAACCAAACCAGCCGACACGATTGGGTCCGACACGGTCTTGTATCCATGCACTTATCTTTCTTTCAAAATAGACCAAGTAGGTTACTGTAAATAATATTGCTCCAATTGCAATAATAATTTTACCAAGAGCGATCAAAATTTCCATTTATCACACCGGAATTTTTTCTTGAATTTTTTTGTAGCTTTTTAATTTTACGCCATTGCTTCCGAGCTTATCGTAATCTAGATCTTTAAATTCTTTATTGACTTCACACAACTCAATGAATACGTCTTCAGAAGTTTCGAAATTGAATTTTACCCCTAAAGCATTCGCGAGCTTTGTGATTATCTTCCATGAAGAAAATGCATTCATCTTTTTTGATTTTCCCCATCGGTCGAATTCTGTACCGAACTTATCCAATCGGCTTAGATTCATTCCTTCCAAGCTTCGATCCATTTCGACAGTCATAACGGCAGGACGAATCCGCTGTGCTTGACCTTCGAAATTCACGAACACACCATTCTTTTCAGCGAACGCTGCTGCCGGAAAAACAATGTGAGCATATTTGGTCGACTCATTAAAATTCGAAGCAAGTATAATAAACAGATCTAAGTTTTCAGTTAAAGTAACATTCTCAGAAGAGAGTGCAACGAAATCTTCTTCCATGGAGATTAAGCAGCGGATCGATTTGTTTTTAATTCCCTCAATGATTTGCGAGAAGTTCATCCCATCTTTTTGAGGAACGACACCGGCGAGTTTTGCACCAAGCGAGTTCGGAGTTTTGTCTTCACGAATTAAGATTTCATCTTCATCTCCCGGATGAATATGTTCAACCAAATCTAAATTTTTTGTACGAAGAACATTTTTTGCGAATTTAAGCAAGGCATAGTTATCTTCCACTGTTCCAAAGGAAGAACCAATTACAGCTATTTCAGACGGTTTGAATCGTTTCAACTCTGAAACAGATTTGCTAATGGCTTCATCCCATCCGACGGAAGTTAGTTCACCGCTTTTTCGAATTCTGGGTCCGTCGATCCTCGATCCTGCATTAACATGTTTGAAAGAATTGATTCTGCCGTTGTCGCACATCCAATAATCGTTTACTTCTTCATTAAATCGTGGTGTGAGCCGTAGAATTTCATTGTTGCGGGTCCAAACATCGATGCTGCATCCGCGCGAGCAGCCGGGACAGATGCTTAGAGTTGATGACATATCCCAAACCCGTGCTTTAAATCTAAAATCGATATTCGTCAATGCACCTACGGGACAAATATCCACCACATTCAACGAATATGGATTATCAAAATCTTTACCCGGAAAAGTTTCGATTGTAACGCGATCTCCTCTTTGCACAAACGTGAGTTGATCTTCCTTCGCAATTTCTTTTGAGAATCGGATACAACGTGAGCACGAAATGCACCTTTCTGCATCGAACATTACATATGGACCGAGCTTTACTCTTTTTGGCTTGTGATTTTTTTCTTCGATGAATCTGCTTTCACCGGTTCCGTGATGATATGCATAATCTTGCAGTTTGCATTCACCTGCTTCGTCACAAATTGGGCAATCGAGTGGATGATTGATCAGCAAAAATTCCATGACATGTTCGCGTCCAAAGACCGCTTTTTCGGAATCGACATGAACTATCATTCCGTCCATACAAGTAGTCGAACATGCAATTGCAAGTTTTGGAATTTTCTCAATTTCAACTAAGCACATTCTGCAATTCCCTGATACTGATAATCTCGGATGCCAGCAGTAATGCGGAATATTTATTCCGTTCCTTTCGGCAACTTCGATGACAGTTTCGCCGGGGGTAAATTCGTATTGTTTATTATTTATTGTTAAAGTCGGCATTCTTATTCCTATAATTCAAACAACAAATTATGAACCAAATTTCTCTTTATAAATCTCTAAAGCAATCTTCAAGATATTCAAACATCTTTTCATTTCATCCACATTCAACATAAACGCTAAACGGACTTCATTCATTCCTTTGTCAGGCGTGGCGTAAAAACCTTGGGCCGGGGCTAATAATATCGTTTCGTTCTCATATTCAAATTCTTCAATCAGCCATTTCGAAAAATGTTCTGAGTCTTTTACTGGCAGTCCAATTACGATATAAAAAGCTCCTTCGGGTTTGTAGAAAGTAACACCCGGAATATCCTTCAAACATTCGTGAACGACATCTCTTCTTTTTCTAAATTCATCTACTATCGGTTTGGTAAATTTTTCCGGTGAATTTAACAACGGAATTACTGCAAGCTGTTCGATAGTTGCCACACAAAGCCTTGCCATTCCAAATTTAAATGCACTTTGGATAACATCTTTATTATGACTTGCAATCACACCGATTCTTGCACCGCAAACGTTAAAACGTTTAGAACAACTATCTAATAAAATTGTCTGTTGAGAGACTTCCGGGAAATCCATCACGCTTATAAATTCGCTGTCGTAAGCAAATTCGCGGTAGACTTCATCGCACAGCAGAAATAAATTATGTTTTTTTACAAGTTCGACAACACCTTCAAGCTCCATTCTTGAGTAAATTGCACCAGTTGGATTTGAAGGATTGTTTAAAAGTATTCCTTTAGTTTTTGGCGTGATGTATTTTTCAATAATTTCTTTAGACGGGAGATGAAAGCCATTTTCAATGCTCAGCGGAACAGCACTCAATTTTACGTCTGATAAAGTTGCGAATCCATTATAATTAGTATAAAACGGCTCGAAGACAATAATTTCATCATTCGCATCGCATATCGAACACATTGCGAAAATAATCGCTTCCGAACCACCTGCAGTTACGATCATTTCGCTTTCTTCAAATTCAATTCCATAATGTTTGAAATATGTTTTCCATGCAGTCAAAGTTTCAGCAATCCCGTTTGATGGTGCGTAAGCAATAGTACGCTGCTGACGTTTTTGAATTTCATTGAAAACTTCCGGATCGGTTGGAAGATCAGGCTGACCAATATTCAAAAAATAGATTTTCACTCCCTGCTTTTTCCTCGCATCTGCGATTGCCGCAAGTTTTCTCAGTGGAGAAGCCTGCATTGATTTCGCACGTTCGGAGATCTGCGGCACTTTTGTTTCTCTCTTTATTTCTTTAGCGATTTCCATTTGTTCCTCACCTCTTAGTTCATTGTAACGCTGTTCTTCGGTTCGATTGTAACAGTTGTAAATGAACTTCTATCGAATAATTCTTTAGCCAAGTTCTGAATCCCTTCAGAAGTTATAGAATCAACTTCTGCAAAAATCTCATCGATTGACTTCACACGATTAAAATATAACTCAGATGTTGCCAGATGAATCATTTTCGATGATGTGCTTTCCAATCCGAGCGATATAGTTCCCTTGATGTGTTCTTTGACTTTTTTCAATTCTGATTTGCTGATTGGATTATTTTTCAACTTATTTAATTCATTCCATATCAAGTCAATAGAACGGTCACGATTTCTTGGTGAAGTGCAAATGTAAACTCCGAATGTCGACGAGTCATAATAACTGCTTAAAAACGAATAAACATTGTATGCGAATCCATATTTTTCTCTAATATTAAGAAAAAGTCTGCTGCTTGTTCCCCCACCGAGTATAGTATTGAGCGCTGCAAGATTGGTTCGATTGCTATTCTTCACACCAAACGTTTTTCTGCCAAGACAGATGTGAACTTGGTTTATGTCCTTTTCCATTCGTAATGATTTTGAACGATTATTCAATCTTGGTTTCGATCTTGAAAAATCATTGAGTCTATTTTTTGACGAACTAAAATAATTATTCGCCAGGCTAACAATTTTCTCGTGCTCTATATCACCAACCGCTGAGATGATCATTCTTGAAGGAATGTACTTCTCTTCAATAAAATTTTGTAAGTGTTTTTGAGTAAAGTTTTCTAGATTCTTTTTGGTGCCAATAACCGGATAACCAAGTGGATGAGGTGAGTATAATTCAGTATCTAGGAGTTCAGGAATATGTTCTTCTGGAGTGTCTTCGTAAGTCACAAGCTCTTCTATGACGACTTGTTTCTCTTTTTCGATTTCCTTTTGTTTAAATGTTGCGGAAGTGATCAAATCAGAAAGTACATCAAAAGCTTTTGGAACTTGAGCACTCAGAGCACGGGCATAAAAACAAGTATGTTCTTTTGTTGTAAATGCATTTAAATAACCGCCATAAGCTTCGAGACTGAGAGCAATCTGCCGCGCAGTTCGTCTTTGAGTTCCCTTAAAAACACAATGTTCAATAAAATGGCTGATCCCGTTGTTAACCATGTTTTCATCACGTGAACCGACATCAATCCAAATTCCAAGTGAAAAAGATTTTACATGAGTGTTCTTTTCTGTGAGGACTTTTATACAGTTATCGAGAATAGTTTTATCGTAGAACTTCAAATCGTTTCAATTCTGTAAGAAATTTTCAAAAATTTTGTACAAATATAGAAAGATGGGCTTAGAGATTCAATTGAGAATTGGTGATTGAAGATGGGAGATCGTAAATCGCAGATTGCAGGTCGCAGATTGCAGATTAAAGATTGAAGATTGCAGATTGAAGATTGAAGATTGGATATTGAAAATTTTGGTAAAGATTTTATAAAACTTCTGTCGATGCAATGAATTTTTGCGAAGACGTCTTTCACGTTGAATTAAATGTTCGGGCTATGGCTGCTCCTAAAGGCAATTATCGAGTCGTTGTAGTAAAAGATTATAGAATTATTTTCTCATACGATGACAAAGCGGTTTACCTCAAGAGGATTCCTCACCGTAATGATATCTACAGAAATTTGGAGCTTTGAGTGTATTCTTTTTTGATTATAAAAACTTCACGCTTAATCGTGGGATTTAAAAAAATTGATTTCTAAGGACTTCGGTTCTAATTATAATTACAAATAAGTTGAAGTATTCACTTCATTGAATTAAAGATGTCATCTTTTTTCATTTCACTTCAGCAAAACTAATTTCTTTCTCTCAATAA
>Ga0194112_10000294_pt1 | contig 71136 bp, 62 predicted proteins | sample TA2MahC400mmetaG_FD_146191 | JGI IMG/M metagenome (GOLD analysis project Ga0194112, IMG submission 146191) | Freshwater microbial communities from Lake Tanganyika, Tanzania - TA2015016 Mahale Deep Cast 400m | ecosystem: Environmental > Aquatic > Freshwater > Lake | place: Tanzania: Lake... | reverse complement strand
AACAGACTGTTGGAGTGTTGGTGGAGTGGGTGGTTTTCATAGGTGATTGATCATCACCTATTTGACCGGCCTCCCCGGCCTTCGTTCAATCAATCAGTGAATTATTCAGGCTAGGAACGCTTCGAGCTGCTTCACGTCGAAGTCGGCGAGCACCTGGCCGTCCACGACAATGGTGGGAACAAAACGCTGACCGGACAAGCGTTGCATCTTATCATGGGCTGCGGGATTGGCCCCAACGTCCACGTCCTCGTAGGCGAGTCCGCGTTGTTTGAGGTAGGCTTTCGCTTCCTGGCACCAGCCGCACAGCGGTCGCGAATAAAGTTTGATCTTCATAATTTTTCTTGTGTGATGGCGGGGAACATCGCAAACTCCCACGTTAAACGCAACCAGCGAGTGCAAAGGAGATAATCACGTGAAAATATTGGTGTCTGATCCCATTTCCGACAAGGGCGTGGAGTTGCTCAAGGGCAATCCGTCATTCCAAGTGGACAAGAAAGTCGGCCTCAAGGAGGACGAGTTGTGCGCCATCATCGGCGAGTACGAAGGCTTGGTCGTTCGCAGCCAAACGAAGGTCAACCAGAAAGTCCTCGCCGCCGCCAAGCGCCTGAAGATCATCGGGCGCGCCGGCGTCGGTGTGGACAACGTGGACGTTGACGCGGCCACCAAGCGCGGCATCATCGTGATGAACACCCCCGGCGGCAATACGTTGTCCACCGCCGAGCACAGTTTCTCGATGATGATGGCGATGGCCCGCAAGATTCCGCAGGCGCACGCCTCAATGAAGGCGGGCAAATGGGACCGCAAATCGTTTGAAGGCACCGAGCTGTTCGGCAAGACGCTCGGGGTTATCGGCATGGGCCGGATTGGCAGCGAAGTCGCCAAGCGCGCCGTCGCCTTCGGCATGCGCGTGCTGGCCTACGATCCGTTTCTCAGCCCCAGCCGCGCCAAGGCGTTGCAGGTCGAGGTTGTCGAGTTGGACGTCATCTACAAACACGCCGACTTCATCACCGTTCATGTCCCGGTCACCGAGCAGACCAAGGGGATGATCAACAAGGACACCATCGCGAAGATGAAAAAGGGCGTCCGCATCGTCAATTGCGCCCGTGGCGACATCATCGTTCAGGACGACCTCGCCGAGGCGTTGAAGTCCGGCCAAGTCGCCGCTGCTGCGCTCGACGTGTACGAGAAAGAACCGCCCGTCAATCTCCCGTTCCTCGAACTCGACAACATCGTCCTCACGCCGCACCTTGGCGCCTCGACGCACGAGGCGCAGGAATCCTGCGGCACCGAGATTGCCGAGCAGATCGCCGAGGCGCTCAGCGGCGGCACCATCCGCAACGCCGTCAACATGCCGTCCATTGATGCGAAGGTGCTGGCCGCGCTCCAGCCGTACATTGCGTTCGGCGAGAAACTGGGGCGCCTCCTCGCGCAGCTTGCGCCGAAACGCATCGAGCGGTTGACCGTCGAGTTCTTCGGCAAGGCCGGCGAACTCGAAACCGGCCCCATCACCCGCGCCGTCCTCAAGACGTTCCTTGAGAACGCCGAGGGCGGCGACGTCAACTACGTCAACGCGCCTTCCATCGCCCATCAACTTGGCATCCACGTCGAGGAAACGAAGAGCACCGACCCGATTGATTACGCCGAGTTGATTACCGTCCGCGCCCAGGCCGAGGGCGTCAACGTCTGCGGCTCCGGCACGTTCTACGGCAACAACGCGCGCATCGTCCGCATCAACGGCATGCCCGTCGAGGTCGTGCCGAGCGGCGTGTTATTCATCATGCACAACCAGGACCGCCCCGGCGTCGTCGGCTGGATCGGCACCATCATGGGCAAACACGGCATCAACATCGCCAGCATGAGCCTCGGTCGCGACAAGGAAGGCGGCACCGCGCTGACCGTGTTGAACCTCGACAGCACTCCGTCGTTGGAAGTGCTCGCCGAGGTCAAGAAGGACAAAGACATCCTCGACGTGAAGATCGCGAAGTTGTGAGGTTGTCTCCAGACCACAAACTCGCCGGAGTACTTGTGCCGGTGTTCGCGTTGCGCGGCACAGGCGACCTCGGCATTGGGGACACTGTGGCCGTCAAGGAGATGATTGACTGGTGCGCGGAACATGGATTCCGCGTCCTCCAGATGCTCCCCATCAACGAAACCGGCCCCGACCACTCGCCGTACAACGCCATCAGTTCCCTCGCGCTCGACCCAACCACCATCGCCTTCAATGAGCGCGTCGCCGGCAGAGTGGAGACAGACGCCACGGTAAATTACCGGAAGGTGAAGGCGCTGAAACAACAGTTGCTGCGCGCCGCGTTCCCGAACGCCAAGGTGCCGGCGAGTTTCCTGAAGGCCAATTCGTGGTTGGAAGATTATACGCTCTACCGGGCGCTGCTCGACGAGAACGGCGGCAACGACGACTGGGAATCGTGGCCCAAGGAACAGCAGTCGCCCGCCACCGTGCCGGCAACGTTATTGGAGAAGTTGGAAGAGAACCGGCGGTTCTACGCGTTTGTCCAGTGGGTCGCTTACGAACAATGGCGCGACGTCCGCCGGCACGCGGACACGCGCGGCGTCGCGTTGATGGGCGACATTCCGTTCGGCGTCAGCCGCACCAGCGCCGATGTCTGGGCCAACCGCGAGTTGTTCGACTTGAAGTGGAACGGCGGCGCGCCGCCGGAAGCTGCGTTTCAACCGGACCCATTCACGGCGAAGTGGGGACAAAACTGGGGCATCCCGCTCTACCGATGGGAGGCGCATCGCAAAGAGAAGTCCGCTTGGTGGAAACGACGCATCCGACAGACCAGCGACATTTTTCACATCTTCCGCATTGACCATGTTCTCGGTTTCTATCGCCTCTACGCGTTCCCGTGGCCGCCACGCGAGAACGCCGCACACTTCGACCACACCGGCAAACCGATGCCGCGTTTCTTTCAGCATCCCGACGACACCGCCGCCCATAAGAAAGCCAACTGCAAACAAGGTGAGACCTTGTTAAAGATGATCCAGCAAGCCGCCGGCGACACGGTGGTGGTGGCCGAAGACCTCGGCGTCGTGCCCGACTACGTCCGCCCGAACCTGCTCAAGCTCGGCATCCCCGGCTTCAAGGTTCCGTATTGGGAACGCAACCCCGATTACACCTACACCGACGGCGCGACCTACCCGCGGCTCAGCATCGTCACCCCGGCCACGCACGACCATGACCCGCTCATCACGCGCTGGCAACAGATGTGGCAGGCGCACGACGACGCCCGCGCGAAACAAGATCACCACAACGCCTACGTCACATGGCTCGAACTCCAGCGGTTTGTCGGCTGGGCCGGGCAGGACACCGAGAACATCCCGCGCGAGTTCACGCCGCAACTGCACGAAGCGTTTTGTCGTCGCGTCCTCGAATCGAACTCCTGGCTGGCCATCTTCATGATTACCGATGTCTTCGCCCAGCCGTTGCGGTTCAACGTCCCCGGCTCCTTCGCCGAGACCAACTGGTCCGCCCGCATCACCTACGGCAAGAGCGAGCTTTTCGAGCGCCTCATCCGCGAGACCGGCCGCGCTGAAAAACCGTAACCTTTTGGCCTCCGTCGTGTTCTACTATAATGACAATGCTCATGAGACTCGTTTTCTGGACAATGACATACGTCCTGTGGGTGGCGACTGCCTCGGCGACGCCGTTTGAGTCGTCAACCGCCGAGACGGCGCCGACGCCGCTCGACAAGCTGGTGGTCAATCGTCTTCACAAGCTCGGCATCGCACCGGCGAATCCGTGCTCGGATGCGGTATTTGTACGGCGCGCGTATCTCGACATGATCGGCACATTGCCCACGGCGCAGGCGGCGCTCGATTTCATCGAGAACAAGGACCCGAACAAACGGTCGGTGTTGATCGAGCGGTTGTTCTTGCGCGAGGAGTTCGCCGATTACTGGGCGATGCGGTGGTGCGACCTGTTGCGCGTGAAGGCGGAGTTCCCGATCAATCTCTGGCCCAACGCCGCCCAGGCGTATCACCGCTGGATCCGCGCCGCCATCAAGGAGAACAAACCGTTCGACCAGTTCGCCCGCGAACTGCTCACGGAGAGCGGCAGCAACTTCCGTGTGCCGCCCGTCAATTTTTACCGCGCGATGCAGACCCGCGACGCGCACGGCATCGCGCAGACCGTGGCGCTCACCTTCATGGGCGCGCGCGCCGACAAATGGCCGAAGGAAAAACTCGCCGGCATGGCGGGCTTCTTCTCGCAGCTCAATTACAAGAGCACGCTGGAGTGGAAGGAGGAAATCATCTTCTTCGATCCCGCCATCACCAACGCCGCGCGCAAAGCCATCTTCCCCGGCGGCGAGACCGTCGCGTTGAGCGGCGACCGCGACCCGCGCGAGGTATTCGCCGAGTGGCTGATCACCCCGCAGAACCCGTGGTTCACGCGCAACATTGCCAACCGCGTCTGGGCGTGGCTGTTTGGCCGGGGCATCATCCACGAGCCGGACGATATCCGTGACGACAATCCGCCGAGCAATCCCGAGTTGCTCGCCTATCTGCAAAACGAACTGGTCAACAGCCGCTACGACCTCAAGCATCTTTACCGGCTCATCCTGAACTCACAGACCTACCAGTTCTCCTCGATCCCGAAGAGCAAAGACCCTGCCGCCGCCGCCAATTTCGCCTCCTACCCGCTCCGGCGACTCGAAGCGGAGGTGCTCATTGACGCGCTCAACCAGATCACCGGCACGACAGAGAAATATTCCAGCCCGATACCGGAGCCGTTCACGTTCATCCCGGAGAAACAACGCGCCATCGCGTTGCCCGACGGCAGCATCAGCAGTTCGTTCCTCGAACTGTTCGGCAAACCGCCCCGCGACACGGGATTCGAGTCCGAACGCAGCGGCCGGCCCACCGCTGCCCAGCGGCTTCACATGTTGAACTCCAGCCACGTCCAGCGTAAGCTTGAGCAAAGTGACAGGATTCAAGTGCTTGCCCAATCGAAAGGAACGCCACGCGACATTGCGAAAGCCGTGTACCTGATGGTCCTGTCGCGTTACCCGACCGATGAGGAGTTGAGAAAAGTGGAAGGATACCCACAGTCCGGCGGCAGCCGAGGACGCGATGCCATCGTGGACCTCGCGTGGGCGCTCCTCAACACCACCGAGTTTTTGTATCGTCATTGAAAACAGAAAGGAAACACCATGAACACCAGCAACATTTCCCGACGTGACGCCCTCCGCTACGGCCTCGGCAGCGCCGCGGCTCTCTGGCTCGGCAACGACCTCCGCGCAGCCGCGCCCGTCTCCACCGCGAAAGGCAAGGCCAAATCGGTCATCCAAATCTGGCTCTGGGGCGGCGCGTCGCACGTTGACACCTTCGACCCAAAGCCCGGCACCGGCAACGATTACACCGGCCCACTCAACAACCCCATCGAGACCAACGTCAAAGGCATTCGCATCGGCGAACTGCTCCCGCAGTTGGCCAAGCAGGCCGACAAATATTCCCTCATCCGCAGCATGACCCACGGCGTCAGCAGCCACGAGACCGCCGCCTACATGGTGCAGACCGGCCGCCCCGCCGGCGAGACGGTCGTTTATCCCAGCGTCGGCGCCGTCGTGTGCCTCTACAAAGGCAAGGACGCCGGTTACACGGGACTCATCCCGCCGTACATTGTGCTGACCACCCCACAAGGACGTTTCTCCGAAGCCGGTTTCCTCGGTGGCCGCTACAAACCCTTCGCCACCGGCGGCGACCCGGCGCAAGGCAAGTTCACCGTCGAAGGCATCGTCGCCCCGGGCATCACCAGCAAACGCCAGGAAGCGCGCCGCGACCTGCTTCACGGTCTCAACACTCTCGGCAACACGATGGCCGACGACACCCAAGTCAAAGCGCTCACCGCCACCGAGGTCGAAGCCTACGATCTCATCCTCGGCGACGGCAGCAAAGTCTTCGATCTCGCCACTGAGAAGGACGAAGTCCGCGATCGTTATGGCCGGACCACGTTTGGCCAGTCCTGTCTGATGGCGCGTCGGCTCGTCGAGAAAGGCGTTCCCTACATCACCATCAACTACAAAGGCTGGGACAATCACAAAGGCATCTTCGAGACGTTCCGCAAGAAATTACCCGAACTCGACAAAGGTCTCGCCACGCTCCTCCAAGACCTTTCCGCCTCCGGCTTGCTCGACTCCACCATCATTTGGTGCTGCGGCGAATTTGGTCGCACGCCGAAGGTCCAATGGGAAGCCCCGTGGAACGGCGGACGCGGCCACTACGGCAAAGTCTTTTCGTGCCTCGTCGCAGGCGGAGGATTCAAGGGCGGCCACGTCATCGGCTCCTCGACGGCCCGCGGCGAAGAAGTCAAGGATCGCCCCGTCTATCCACTCGACCTCATCGGCAGCATCTACGAACTGCTCGGCATTGACATCGCCGGCAAACTGCCGCACCCACAAGGCATGCAATGTCCCGTCGTCGCCACCGCCAGCGACGAGACGCCGTCGGGCGGTCGCTTGAAAGAGATCATGGCATGAACACCCGTTGTGGCATGGCGTTGTTCGCGTTGGTGGCCGGTGTTGTCCTCACAACCCCGGCTTCGGCGCAGCGACCATCGCAGGCTGCGCCGTACCTCGGCTACATCTATCCCGCCGGCGGACGGGCCGGCAGCACATTCAACGTCACCGTCGGCGGCCAGCACCTCGACGGCATTAACAGCATCCTCATTTCCGGCGGTGGCGTGCAGGCGACGATGCTGGATCAATTCAAGCCGCTCACGTATCAACAATTCAGGTCGCTCAGCAAACGGGCGCAAGACCTCTCAAAGAAAAAGAACAAGACTCCCGCGGAAACCAAGGAGCTTGCTGAACTTCGCAAGCGGCTGATGAGCTTCAACCGCAACGCCAACGCGACCATCTCCGAAACCGTCACCTTCCAGGTCACGGTGGCCAACAACGCTGTCATCGGCGAACGCGAACTGCGCCTCGTCACGGCCAGCGGGTTGTCCAACCCGCGCGCGTTCAGCATCGGCCAGCTCCCCGAAGTCTCCAAGAAAGTCGCCAAGTTCACCACGGACGAGATTTCCAAGAACGCCCAGCGCCGGGGCGAACAGGAAGCCGCGCCGCCTTCACTCGAAACCTCCCTCACCATCCCCGCCGTCATCAACGGCCAGGTCCTGCCCGGCCAAGTTGACCACTATCGTTTCAAGGCAACACGCGGACAACGACTCGTCGTAGCTACCAGCGCCCGCGAATTGACCCCGTATATCTCCGACGCCGTCCCCGGCTGGTTCCAAGCGGTGTTGACGCTCTACGACGCCAAAGGAAAAGAACTCGCCTACAACGACGATTTCCGGTTCCGGCCCGACCCGGTCCTCTACTACGAAATCCCCGAGGACGGCCAATACGTCCTCGAAATCAAAGACTCCATTTATCGTGGTCGCGAAGATTTCGTGTATCGCATCACCATCAGCGAAACGCCATTTGTCACCAGCATCTTCCCCCTCGGCGGCAAAGACGGTGCCGCGACCGTCATCGAAGTCAAAGGCTGGAACCTCCCCGTCAACTCCGTCACGCAAAACAAGGAGTGCAAACCCGGCGTGCTGCCCGTTTACGTCGCCAAGGACGGCTGGATCTCCAACCGGCTGCCGTTCGTCGTGGACCCGATGTTCCAGTGCATGGAAAAAGAATCCAACGACGACGCCAGCCACGCCCAAGCCGTCGCCATCCCGATCATCATCAATGGCCGCATTGACAAACCCGGCGACCGCGACGTCTTCCGCATCCAAGGCCGCGCCGGCGACGAGCTGGTCGCCGAGGTCCAAGCCCGCCGCCTCGATTCGCCGGTTGATTCCGTCCTGAAAATCACCGACGCCACCGGCAAACAAATCGCCGTCAACGACGACAACGAAGACAAAGCCTCCGGCCTCAACACTCACCACGCCGACTCCTACCTCCGCGTCAAACTCCCCGCCACCGGCGACTACCTCGTCCACCTCGCCGACACCCAGCGCAAAGGCGGCCCCGAATACGCCTACCGCCTCCGCATCAGCCCGCCGCAACACGACTTCGAGTTGCGCGTCGTCCCCTCCAGCATCAACGTCCGCAGCGGCTCCAGCACCGCTTTCACCGTTTACGCGCTCCGCAAAGACGGTTACAACGGCGACATCGCCCTCGTGTTGAAAGGCGCTCCCGAAGGATTCAAACTCAACGGCGGTCTGATTCCCGCCGGGCAGGATTCCGTTCCCGTCACGCTCACCGTTCCGGCGATATCCACCAAAGAACCCATCAGCATCGCCGTCGAAGGCCGCGCCAACATCGGCGCGAAACTTCTAACCCGCGAAGCCGTGCCGGCCGAGGACATGATGCAGGCGTTTGCCTACCGACACCTCGTTCCCGCCAAGGAACTCAAAATCGCCTTCGCCGGCGGCGGCAAGCCTGCGTCCCGCAAACCCGGCCCTCCGGTCGCTGAAATCGGGCCTATCAAGATTCCCGCCGGCGGCACGACCAAGGTCCACGTCGCAATGTCATTGGCCACCTTCTCCGGCAAGGTCCAACTCGAGCTTAGCGAGCCGCCTGACGGCATCACCATCAAGAACGTTTCCTTCAGCCGTGACGGCTCCGAAATCCTGCTGGCGAGCGAAGACGGCAAAGCCAAACCCGGCCTCAAAGGCAACCTCATCGTCAACGCCTTCGCGTCAGCGGGTGCGCCAAGGAAGGCCCCGAAAGGCCAGGCCCAAGCGCGCGTTCCCATCGGCACCCTCCCCGCCATACCGTTTGAAGTAGTCGCCCGTTAAATGGTCCGGTATCGTTCCGGTTCGCCCGCGAGAAACCATGTAGAGTAAATGGGGGTTTCTCCGTAGTATCTGTGAAGACCATGCTCTCGGGAGAAAATATTGCTGCCGTCCTGTTGAGTGAGCGTCTCGCGCTGACGGCGTTCATCGCGAGCGTGACGCGCGATTTTCATCTCGCGGAGGACATCTTCCAGGAAGTGTGTGTGAAGGCCGTGGGACGCAGCGGGGAGTTTGAGTCAGCACAGCATGTGGTGAATTGGGCGCGTGTCGCGGGGCGCAATCGCGCGGTGGATGTGCTGCGGGCGCGGAATGGACGCTACGATGGTTTGAACGAGGAGATGCTGGCGACGCTGGCGCAGGATTGGCCGGCGGGCGACTTTGCTGCGGACGCTCACGACGCGCTGGCCTACTGTCTGGAAAAACTCAACGCGAACAACCGCGAACTGCTTCGCCTGCGTTACTTCGAGCGTTGTTCCGGGGCGGAGGTCGCGGCGGCAATGGGGCGCAAGCTGGAGACGGTCTATCAGGCGCTGGCACGGATTCACAAATCACTCGGCGAATGTGTGCGTAAGCGCCTGCAACTGGAGGCATCCTCATGAACGCGCAGGATCGCACCACGGAAGACATCGCCTTCCTTGAGCGCGTGATGCGTTTTCAAGATTCCGCGCTGAATTCGGAAGAAACAGCGGCGCTGGAGCGCGAGATGATGGCGTCGCCGGAGAAGCGGCGACTCTTCACCGGGGCACAACTGCTCTCAACGTCCATCCACGAATGGCTCCGGCAGGAGGCGTATCGCCCGGCAGAAAGACCGCAACGGGTCGCGTGGCTCGCGTGGCTCTCACGGCGTCCGCTCATGGCGGCAGCGGCGTGCCTTGTTTTCATGGCGATTCTTGGCGCCGTCCTGTTTCTGCCACAGACCAGCGCGGCGGCGATTGTGCGGCGCGCGCTCAAGACCCACGCTGCGGCGCTCGACCGCTGCTACCGCGTGCAGGTGCGAGGCGAGCACGATAGTGCGTCGCCGCCGCGCCAAGAGTCACTGCTGTGGACGCGGGGCGACCGGTTTTGGATTCAACTGCAGGCCGCTGGAAAGACTGTGGCTTGGGGTCGTGACGAGTCAGGCGGCGTCTGGTTTGCGCTGTCGCCGACCGAAGGCGCGCGATTAGATGCAGATGAAGTGCCTGAGCAGCTTGCATTGGCCTGCGAACTGCGCAGCCTCGAAGTCGAATCGCTGCTGCAATCCATCCTTGCCGGTTTCGAGTTGCGGCGCGAACCGGCCAACGCGGGCGGCTACGTCATTCATGCGGAATTGAAGCCGGGGCGCACACACCCGAAGTATCACTCGGCGTTGCTGGAGGTGGACGCGCAGAGTGGCGTGTTGCGGCGCGTGGTGTTGCACCGGGCTTATCGGGGACGACCCGTGGCGGTCGTGTCGTTCGCCTTCGTTGAGGCGACGCTCAATGACGAGGCCAGCTACACACTTGCCGGGCATCTTGCGCCGGATGCGACGATTTACGACCGCAAATCTGGCCGCGGCAAACGCTTGCAGTTGATCGCCAAATTGCTCCGCCTGCGTCTGTTCCCAGCGCAGGCGCCAAATGAGCCAGGAAGCGCACAAAGACTTGATCTTCCCCAGTCCGCTCCCGGCTCGCAGGTTAGAAAAGAACCAACAACCAAAAAGGAGACATCAGATGAACCAAACCCAACGAACCATGGCAGTGGCAGTCGTCCTCTGCCTGACAACGACAGCGTTGTACGCGATTGATCGCGACAACAACCCACCGGGACTCAGGGGCGGCCCCGGCACAAATTGGGAGAATCCGCCCGGGCCGGGAGGTGGTCCCGGCGCCAGTCCCAACCGTCATCCATTCTGGCAGCGGCACCGGGTGATGATGCATCAACGGTTGCTGCAAAAGTTCGACACCGATGGCGATGGCGCACTATCCGCGACGGAACGGCAGGCCATGCACGAGGCGCTGGAGAATCATCGCTCCGATGTGATTGACAAGTTTGACACTGATAGCGATGGAAAACTGTCACCGGCCGAGCGCGATGCTGTCCGTGAAGCGGCCAAGGAACACTTTGTCGAGAAGTTTGACAAGGACGGCGACGGAAAACTCTCCCCATCGGAGCGTCCAAGTCGTATCGATCGCGACAACAATCCACCGGGACCCAGGGGCGGCCCCGGCACAAACTGGGAAAACCGGCCCGGCCCACGAGGTGGTCCGGGAGCGAGTCCTGATCGTGTGAATCGGCCGGGACCTCGCGGCGGTCGCGGTCGCGGTCGCTAGTCCATCATTGACCGCAGGGGGATGATGTACCGGCCATCATCCCCCTCCGCAAAAGCAATTTGAATCTATTGTAATTTTTACTTCTGTGAAACAGTCTTGCTGAATGAACGAAAGGAAAATCAGTGTGGCAACTACTCGCTTGTACCGAATCGTCCTCGCCGCCGTGGCTCTGGCGGCATTGCTGCCTGCGTCGGGTTGCGCGCGACGACGCATTGTTATCGTCGAGCGGCCCGTTGTAGTCGAACAACCACCAGCCGCCGCCGAGCCGGTCACGGAAGCGCCGCCGCCGGCACACGTCGAACAGGTTCCGCCACCGCCCTCGCCGAGCCATGTATGGGTGGCTGGCTATTGGGCTTGGCGCAGTCGTGCTTGGGTCTGGGTGCCGGGTGCCTATGTCGTCCGCCCCGCCCCGCGCGCCGTCTGGGTGCCGGGCCACTGGAACCGCGTCCCGCGCGGTTGGATCTGGATTCCCGGCCACTGGCGCTGATCGCAACCGCGACACCGCGGTACGTTGCCGAACAGCAGCAAGGATAAGCCATGAAAGCAAGAATCATTGCCCTTTCAGCCATTCTCGCCGGCTTCACTCTCTCGGCGCAGCAAACGTCGTCTGCCGAGGAACGGTTCAAGCGACTCGACCAATCGCGTTCTCAAATCGCACCGTTCGGTCGCGCGGTGGGTCACGTGGCTCCGGCGGAACACAGCCGCGACCGCGCCAAGAACCGGCAACGAGCAGTCGAACGGTCCTCATCAAAATCCATCAATCTGCAAGGGGCCGCGAATAACATCCTGCTGATCATCCTCGACGATTACGGCGTGGACAGCTCGCCGCTCTACAACACGAATGCAGCGGCGGTGTTCCCGCCCACGCCGAACCTGACGACGCTCGCGCAGAGTGGCGTGATCTTCCAGAACGCTTATGTGCAGCCGGTCTGTTCGCCCACGCGTGCATGTCTGCTCACCGGGCGTTACGGATTTCGCACGGGGGTCGGCCAAGTGTTCGGGCTGACCGGCGGGACGCCACTCGCGGCGAGCGAGTTCACGCTGCCGGAGGCGTTCGCCGCCAACGCGTCGCTCGGCTACCAGTGCGCGCAGTTTGGAAAATGGCACCTCGCAGCCGGACAGTCGTCGCCGAACATCGTCGGAGCTTGGCCGCTGTTCAAAGGTCCGATTATGGGTGCCATACCGGATTATTCCAACTGGCAGAAAGTTACCTGCGGCACCGGCGTCACCACGGTGCAGGAGGCGATCACCAACTACGCGCCGACCGAGATGGTGAACGACGCGCTGGCGTGGATCGCGCAGCGCGACGCTGCAGGACAGCCGTGGTTCGCGTGGGTCGCACTCAATCCGCCGCACACGCCGTTGCACAAACCACCGAACGATCTGCACAGCTACGATTGGCTGCCCGGCACCACGCAGCACATCAACAACTACCCGCGCCTCTATTGGCACGCGATGATGGAGGCCGTGGACACCGAAATCGGGCGGTTGCTCGCCGGCGTAGATCGCGCGAAGACGCACGTCATCTTCCTTGGCGACAACGGCACGACATCCGATGTGATCCAGCCGCCCTACGTCGCAGAGCGCGCGAAGGGCACGCTCTACGAGGGCGGAATCAAGGTGCCAATGTTCATCAGCGGCCCCGCAGTGCCGAATCCCGGACGCACGAACACTGCGCTGGTGCAGGCGGTGGACCTCTTTCCCACGATCCTGGAACTGTGTGGCATCAACGTCGCCGCCACCGTGCCGGCCACGACGACGATTGATGGTCGCAGTCTGCTGCCGTTGTTGCGTAACGAGACGGAAACCACCCCGCGCTACGCGTATGCCGATCTGTTCGGCGACTCGATCGCCAGCACCGATGCCGGCAAGGCGCTGCGCAACACGCAATACAAGCTCATCCGTTTCCAGAGCGGCACGGAGGCGTTCTACGACCTGCTGGCCGATCCCGCGGAGAACTCGCCACTCGACCTCGCCGGTCTCACCGATGTACAGCGGGCAAATTATTACTCGCTCGTGCTGCGGCTGGCGCGTTATCAGGACACACTGACCACGCCGGTCATCACCGCGTCTGGCCTCGACCCCAGCGCGGGCTTCAGCATCACCGTGGCGCGCAACCCGGCGCTCACCTATACGCTCTGGAGGAGCACCATACTGCAAGAGCTTTCGTGGGCGCCCGTGACGGGCACGACCACGACCACCACGGATACGACCGTCACGCTCACCGATCCGTCGCCGCCGGCGGACCGGGCGTTTTATAAGGTGCTGGGGCAGTAGCGGAGGGCTCTCGTCCTGGCACCATGACCATCGAGAAACAATGAAAACGATCCTCTTCAGCGTGTTGTTCGCAGTTGTTTTTCCGGCTGCGTGGTTTGCCGCAGAGCTATCCGACGGGACGACAAAAGGAGTGGGGGCCGATCCGCTCTTGAAGCGGTTCGACAAAGATGGCGACGTCGAGCGCGCCGCCATCCGCGAGTTGACGCGCAAACGCGCACAGCAGCCCGGCTCGATGGCGCCTTCCGGCAAGACCGAGACCGTTGGCAATCGCAAAGTCCGCGAGCGAATGGCCAACCTGCCGGTGCCGGGGAATCTTACCCGCCGCACGCTCAAAGTTGGTGAAGTCGAGCGCGAGTTCTTCATCCACATCCCCGAGCAGTGCAAAGGCAAACCCGCGCCGGTCGTGTTCGCGTTGCACGGTGGCGCGGGCAGCAGCGGGCTGGAGATGCACCACAAGGCGGACTTCACCGAGGTCGGCACGCGCGAGGGCTTCGTGACCGTGTATCCTTCCGGCATCAACGGCTGGAACGCGGGCCTGCAAAACTTCGCCGCGATGCGCAACAAGGGCGCGGACGACACCGGATTTTTCCGCGCGATGTTCGACACGCTCGTCGCGGAAAGGATAGCGGATGAAAAACGCCTCTACCTCGCAGGCGGATCGAATGGCGGCCTCATGGCGCAGTATCTCATGTGCAAAATTCCCGGCCGCATCGCCGCCGCCGGTATCCTCGTGGCTACACTGCCGCGCAAACGCGACTGGCCGGCGCCGTCGCAGCCCGTGCCGGTGATGTTGATGCTCGGCACCAAAGACCCGCGCAAGACTTGGGATGGCGACCGCCACTCGCTCTCCGCCGAGGACACCGTGCGCTTCTGGCGCGAGGTGAACCAATGCGTCGCCGAATCGAAGAAGTGGGACCTGCCCGACCGCGACCCGAACGACGGCTGCCGCGTCCACGCGCAACGCTGGGAAGGCAAAGCGCCGGTGGTGTTCTACACGCTCGAAGGCCACGGTCACGGTTGGCCCATGCAAGAAGTCCGCGAAGAAACCGGCACCGGCCCGAAGACGCACGACATCGCTGCGCCGGAGGAATTCTGGCAGTTCTTTCAGTCCACCCCGTCCACAAAACTGGCAGAGTCAAAGCCAATGCAGCAAACCGACACCAGAATCAAGCCAACCGCCTCCCAATCGGCGGCCATTCGCAAGCTCCGCGAGAAGACGGCGAACATGCCCGTGCCGGAGAACCTGACGCGCCGCACGCTCACCGTTGGCGGCAAGGAACGCGAGTTCTTCATAAACATCCTTGCTGCGTGCAAAGGCAAGCCGGCCCCGGTCGTGTTCGCGTTGCACGGCGGTGCGTCGAGCAGCGGCCTCGCGCAACACCTGAAAGTGGATTACGCCAAGCTTGGTGAACAGGAAGGCTACGTCACGGTTTATCCCAGCGGCGTCAACGGCTGGAACATCGGTAGCCACGACTCCTACTCCGTGAAACGCCGCACCAGTGACGCCGACGACATCGGCTTCTTCCGCGCGATGTTCGACACGCTCATCAAGGAAGGCGTCGCCGACCCAAAACGGATTTACGTCACCGGCGGTTCCAACGGTGGCGTGATGACGCAGTTCCTCGTGTGCCACCTCGCCGACCGGATTGCCGGCGCAGGCGTGGTCGTCGCGACGCTGCCGCGCGTGGCGGAGAAAGACTGGCCAAAGCCATCGCGGCCTGTGCCGGTTTTGGTCATGCTCGGGACCAAAGACCCAATGAAGCCGTGGAACGGCAACGCCGACCAAATGAGCGCCGACGAAACCATCGCCTTCTGGCGCCAACAAAACGGCTGCGCCGCCGACGGGAAGAAGTGGGATCTCCCCGACCGCGACCCAAACGACGGCTGCCGCGTCCATGCGCAACGTTGGGAAGGCAAGGCGCCGGTGGTCTTCTACACCATGGAAGGCCACGGCCACGGCTGGCCGATGCAAAAAGGTCGCGACGCAACCGACACCGGTTCGAAAACCCGCGACATTTCCGCACCGGAAGAGTTCTGGACCTTCTTCAAAGCCTCCATTCGCTGACTGCTGCGCATCCCCCCATCGCCATCTTGCCAGCCATTCCGTTTGAAGTAGTCGCCAGATAAATGTTCGGCAGTGGTACAGCTTGAACTTCCTCAGGCGAAGTAAAGGCGGAACAGGCCTGGCGAGATGCCGCTGTCGTATGCGGCAAACTGAAGTCGGCTGGAAACGCGGTTGCAGGCGGTGACATTGCCGGGTAGAATGCAGGCGATGAAGTTTGAGTGGGATGCAGCGAAAGCCGAACGGAACCAGCGCAAACATGGTGTGTCGTTTCAGGAAGCGGCCACGGTGTTGGGCGATCCACTGGCGCTAACGTATCCTGATCCTGACCACTCTATGACGGAACAACGGTTCATCACCGTCGGCATGGCGCGGAGTGGCCGAGTGTTGATTGTCGCGCACACCGACCGGGGTGAGAACATCCGCATCATCAACGCCCGTCAAACCACACGGCGCGAAAGAAAACATTATGAAGAAGCACGTTGACAAACAGACACAAGATGAGTTGCGGCCGGAGTACGATCTGGCCCTGTTGAAGGGGGGAGTCCGAGGCAAGTATGCCGAGCGATTCAAAGCCGGCACGAATTTGGTTCTGCTGTCTCCGGATGTGGCGGAGTATTTTCCCGACGAGCGGTCCGTCAACGCCGCGTTGCGCTCCCTCGTCAGCATCGCCAAAGCCAAACTTCACCGCGCTGCTTGAAACCCTGGCCCGTCGGCCATCCCGTCGGCCATCCCGTCGAACCCGCCCTCCAGTCCTGCTCTCACTGCGGAGCGACAGCATAGGAGCCGGAATCTCAGTGATTGACTATAATCGCTTGTCATATCCTGCGCCGCTTCATTGAACGTAGTTGGCGACTTGTCCGCCGTAGGCGGGTTGTCAGACGTTCAAACTGTACCACTACCAAATGTTCCGGTATTGTTCCGGATCATGAAACGAAGAGAATTTTTCCACGTTCTCGGTGGCACGGTCGTGGCCGCCGGGCTTGCCCCCACTTTGCTGGCTGCTGCCGGCAAGAAGGAGGACAAACCACTGTCGCGCTTCGGCGACGGACGTGATTGGTTTTTTCAGAAACGGTTCGGGATGTTCGTGCATTGGGGGTTGTACGCGATCAACGGATTCCACGAGCAGGAACAATGGCGCGCACGTGTTCCGCGCGCCGAATACGTGAAGCTGGCGCAACAGTGGAACCCGGTGAAGTTCAACCCCGACGCCTGGCTCGACCTGATGGAACAAGCGGGGATGAAATACATCTGCCTGACGACAAAACATCACGACGGTTTCTGCCTCTTCGACTCGAAGCTGACGAAGTTCAACACGATGAATACGCCTTACGGCAAGGATATCATCAAACAACTCTCCGACGCCTGTCACCGGCGCAACGTGCCGCTTTGCCTCTACTATTCCATCGCCGACTGGAATCAGCCGAACTACCCGAACGAAGGGCGTCACCACGAACTGCCGCCGCAGCCCGGTGATTCGCCCGACTGGATGAAGTATTTGGAGTTCCTCAAAGGCCAAGTCCGCGAGCTTTGCACCAACTACGGCGAGATCCACGGGTTCTGGTGGGACATGAACGTGCCGAAACACGTTGACCGCTCCATCAACGACATGATCCGCAAACTCCAGCCGAGCGCCGTCATCAACAACCGCGGCTTCGACGACGGCGATTTCGGCACGCCCGAACGCGATTACGAGAAGGACGACGCGACGAGTTTCCCGCGTCCGACCGAAGCCTGCCAAGCTGTCGGCACCGAGAGCTGGGGCTACCGCAAGGACGAAGACTACTACACCGACCGGCACCTGTTCCGTAGCATTGACAAATATCTCGCCCGCGACGGCAACTATCTTCTCAACGTCGGCCCGCAACCCGACGGCGCCATCGGCCCGAACGAGACCGCCATCCTTCAGCGCGTCGGCAAATGGTACGGCAGCGTCAAGGAATCGCTCGAAGGCGTCGTCCCGGCGTCGCAACTCACCTCGAACCGCAACGTCCTGCTCACGCGCCGCGGCAACACACTCTACGTCCACCTCTACAAAGACCCGACCTCCGAGGCGGTGAAGCTGAAACCAATCACCACCCTCCCGCGCAAAGCGACGCTCCTGAACACCGGTGCGCCGGTGGAATGTTCCGTCGAGATGGTGCCGAGCGAGCACGTCGAGCAAGGCTGTTACCTCCGCCTGCGCAAGTTGCCCGTCAACGAGTTGTCCAACACCGTGCTCGTCGTGAAACTGGAGTTCGAAAAACCCATCACCGCCGGCAAAGCCGGTGCCGAGAAGATCACCGACTTACAGAAATGAAGATTGATCAAATGAAACAGTTCGTAGTGAGCCACGCAGCGAAGCGGAGTGGCGTGGGTGACCGCACTCCGCTTCGCTGCGTGCGGAACTACAAACCAACTCAAGTAATTCCTTTCGCCATGCTGGCAATCGCGCTGCTCGGTGCCACCTTCGCGTTGGCCGAGTCACGCGTGGATGTGAAGCGCAAGCCGTCCGACAAGAAATGGAAGTCGGAGCCAACGCGACTATTGAGTGACGTGAGCGGCTTCAGGCCATCGGAACCGCCACATTCGCAGTACGGTGGGCGAACTGACCGCAAGTCGAAGGCGACCGGCTTCTTCCGCGTGGAGCAACAGAATGGTCGTTGGTGGCTGGTTGACCCGGAAGGTTGCCTGATGCTCAGCGTCGGTTGCTGTAGCGTCAGCCTCAACCGGACCGAGAACGGACGGGCTGCGCTCCAGAAGAAGTTCGGCGACGAGAAAGCATGGGCCGCTCAAACGCTCCAGTTGCTCGCCGGCAACGGCTTCAACACGCTGGCCTGCTGGTCCGATGCGAAACGTTTGACTGCTGCCACGCCGCGCATTCCGTACACGCTCATCCTCAATTTCATGTCGGGCTACGGCAAGAAACGCGGCGGCACGTACCAGAAACCCGGCCACACCGGCTACCCGAACGATTGCATCTTCGCTCTCGACCCGGAGTTTCCCGCGTTCTGTGAGAAGCACGCACAGGAACAACTCGCCGCCGTGAAGAATGACCCGTGGCTGCTCGGCATTTTCTCCGACAACGAGATGCCGTTCCCGACGAATGCGCTGGAGAAATTCCTCGCGCTGCCGGCGGACGACGCCGGGCGCAAGGCGGCGGAACGTTGGGTGGCCGACCACGGCGGCAAGAAAGACAACTCAGCTTTCCTCGAACATCTCGCCGACGCTTATTTCCGTGCCGTCAACGCGGCGATTCGCAAGGCTGACCCGAACCACATGTATTTCGGTTCCCGTCTTCACGGCGGCGACAAAAGTCGTCCGGAAGTCTGGCGTGCGGCCGGCCGGTATCTCGACGTGGTGGCGATGAACTACTACGGCGCGTGGACGCCGGATGCCGAGGTGATGTCGAACTGGGTGAAATGGTCCGGTAAACCGTTCATCGTGACCGAATGGTACGCGAAAGGCGCCGACAGCGGTTTCGCGAACACGAGCGGCGCGGGCTGGCTTGTAAAGACGCAAAAGGACCGCGGCGCATTCTACCAGAACTTCACGCTGGGTTTGCTGAAACATCCCGGCTGCGTTGGCTGGCATTGGTTCAAGTACCTGGACAACGACCCGACCGACAAGCGCGCCGACCCGTCCAATGTTGACTCGAACAAAGGGATTGTCACCAACGTCTATGAGCCATACAACGAACTGTTGTCACGAATGAAAGAGGTCAACCAGAACGTGTACGGCTTGGCTGACCACCTCGGAAGACAGAACCAGAAATGAGAACAATACACATACGATTGACTGCGATGTTCACGGCGCTATTGCTGATCACCTCGGCACAAGCGGCGAAACAACAGAATAGGCGGGAGAAAAAGGACAACCCGAAGAGGACCATCGGAGAGCCGACGCAGCCGGCACAGGTCCAGACGCCGGCGGAGCAGGCGGCGGCGCTTCGTCGCGCCATCGAGTATCTCGGCAAGACCCACGGCCAACGCTACCCGAAGGCTGCCGAGTACCTGAGCCGGCTCGCGGTGCTGGAGAAGAGTTTCGTTCCCGAACAGTTCAATGCGCTCAAGCGCGAAGCGATGCTGGCGAACCCGGAGATTGATTTCAACCACATCCTATTGATACGCCGGAGCGAAAGTTACCTCGCGTTGCCGCAGAATTGGCAGGGCAACTCCAGCCTCAAGAAGAACGTGGACAACGAAATCGCCGCGCTCAACATCCGCCAGCCCAACCCAACGATCCAGACCATTTACAAGCCGCAGTCGCCCGCCTTCGTCGGCGACATCCACCTGCATTTCGATGCCCAGAAACTGCTCTTCTCCTCGACCATCGCCAATGGCTCGTGGCAGGTCTTCGAGATGAACGTGGACGGCTCGAAGCTTCGTCAGGTCACGACGGGCAAGGACGCGGACATTGACAGCTATGAAGGCGTCTATCTTCCCGACGAGCGGATCATCTTCACTTCCTCCACCGGTTTCCAAGGCGTGCCCTGCGTCAGCGGCAGGGATTACGTCGGCAACCTCCACGTGATGAACCCCGACGGCACCGCCGTCCGCCGGCTGACGTTCGACCAGGACAACAACTGGTGCCCGACGCTGACCTCCGACGGCCGTGTGATGTATCTGCGCTGGGAATACACCGACTCCGCGCATTATTTCTCGCGCGTCCTGATGCGGATGAACCCCGACGGCACCGGCCAGTCGGAGTTCTACGGCAGCGAATCGTATTGGCCGAACAGCACTTTCTACGCGCGCCCGTTGCCCGGCAGCAACACGAAGTTCGTCGGCATCGTCACCGGCCATCACGGCGTGCCGCGCATGGGCGAGATGGTCATCTTCGACACCGCGCTCGGTCGCCAGGAAGACGCCGGCGCCGTGCAGCGCATTCCCGGCTACGGCAAGAAAGTCGAAGGCAAGATCATTGACGCACTCGTCCAAGGTTCCTGGCCGAAGTTCCTCCACCCGAAACCGCTCAGCCAGACCACGTTCATCGTTTCCGCGAAGCCGACCAACAACTCGAAGTGGGGCATCTACATCGTGGACATCTTCGACAACATGCTCCTGATCGCCGAGGAACCGAAGATGGCGCTGTTCGAACCGATCCCGCTCCACAAGAGTTTCCGTCCGCAGGTCATCCCCGACCGCATCAAGCCCGGCGAAAAGACCGCCACCGTTCTCCTCACCGATGTTCACACCGGCCGCGGCATCAACGGCGTCCCGCGCGGCGTCGTCAAGAGCTTGCGCCTCTACTATTACGATTATTCCTACCGCAATATGGGCGGCCACTATCAGGTCGGCATTGAAGGCCCGTGGGATGTCCGCCGCGTCATCGGCACCGTTCCCGTCCACGAGGACGGCTCGTCGTGGTTCGAGATTCCCGCCAACACGCCCGTCGCGCTCCAGCCGCTCGACGCCGAGGGCAAAGCGCTCCAACTCATGCGAAGCTGGTTCGTCGGCATGCCGGGCGAACGCGTCTCCTGCGTCGGTTGCCACGAGAAACAGAATGAAGCCTCGCCGCCGCGCGCCGCCATGGCCGTGCGTCAGCCCCCCGTCAAGCCGACCCCGTGGCGCGGCCCGATTCGCGGATTCAGTTTCGTGCGCGAAGTCCAGCCCGTGCTCGACAAGTATTGCGCCGGTTGCCACGATGGCAAGACGTCGGGGCGCCCGAACCTCGCCGACGCAACCGTCACCAAGACCAGCGGCGGCATGGCCGACTTCCCGATCTCGTACACCGAGTTGCACCCGTACGTCCGCCGCGGCGGCCCCGAAGGCGATTACTCCGGGCTTGTTCCGCTGGAGTTCCACGCCGACACCAGCCCGCTCGTGCGGATGCTCATCAAGGGCCACCACAACGTAAAACTCGACGCCGAGGCCTGGGACCGGATCATCACGTGGATTGACCAGAACGTTCCCGCGCACGGCACGTGGACCGAAGTGAAACCGATTCCCAGCAACTTCGCCCAGCGCCGCCGTGAGTGCGCGAAGATCTACGCGAACATTGACGAAGATCTCGAAGCGATCCCACCGCAACCCGCCACACGCCCCACGTTCATCATGCCCGCGCCCGAAGCGCCGCGTCCGCAACCGGTGAACATCGCCAAGTGGCCGTTCGCCGCGCAGCTCGGCGAGGAAGCCAGGCTCGACCTCGGCGCCGGCATCACGATGACGTTGCGCAAGGTCCCCGCCGGCTCGTACGTGATGGGCGACGTCAACGGCGAGCGCGACGAATTCCCGCAGCAGAAGGTTGACATCGAGAAACCGTTCTGGATGGCGACGACCGAGGTCACGCTGGAACAGTTCCGCCAGTTCAACCCGAATCACCGCAACGGTTATTACGACCGCCACTACAAGGACCAAGTCAACCCCGGCTACGCGATGGACAACCCGAAGTTCCCCGTCATTCGCGTCAGTTGGGACGACGCGATGGCGTTCTGCCGCTGGCTCTCCGCGAAGACCGGTAAGCGCGTCACGCTCCCGACCGAGCACCAATGGGAGTGGGCCGCCCGCGCCGGCGCGGCGACGCCGTTCTTCTACGGTGGACTCGACACCGATTTCAGTCCGTTCGCCAACCTCGCCGACAAGGAGATCACGAAGCTGGCCGTCAAAGGCGTCAACCCGCAGCCGATTCCGAACCCCGACAAGTATTGGGACTTCGAGTTGAAAGACGCCCGTTTCAACGATGGCACGCTCCACCTCGCCCAGGTCGCGCACTACCAGCCGAACTCGTTCGGCCTGCACGACATGATCGGCAACGTCGCCGAGTGGACCGCTTCCGACTACGTCACGCGTCCCGGCCGCAAAGTCATCCGCGGCGGCTCGTGGGCCGAGCGTCCGAAGGACGCCCGCGCCTCTTGGCGTTGGGGCTATCCGAACTGGCAGCGCCCCTTCAACGTCGGTTTCCGTGTCATCATCGAGTCCGACCTGCCCGCCAGCGCCGTGGCGCAAGCCAAGTGATTTTTGACGGGATTTGCGCGTTGCAATGGCAGTGCCGAGGCGTATAGTGCGGCCAATATGAGAAAATTCCTTTGCGGCCTGCTGGCCGCCCTTGCATTTGCCGGATCGGGCATTGCCGCCGACCTTTCCCAGTTCAAGACGGCGGACGACCTCTGGGCGCATATCCGGGAACTCCAGAAGGGACCGCAACAACAACCGCAGTCCGAGGAGGAGGCGCGCCGCGTTGCGGCAGATTTTGTGAAGCAATTCGACGCCGTGCTGGCGAAGTTCATCGCTTCGTATCCCGCCGATGCGCGGTGTTGGGACGCGAAAGTGTTGCAGGTGCAGACCGCGTTGACCGGCGATCTGTTGGAGAACAAGAATCCGTCGAAGAACACGCCGGCGCTGGACAAGCTCAAGGCAGTCGCCACGGCCAAGGATGCCCCCGACGGCGCGCGCGCCAACGCGGCTTTCATGTTGATTCAGATGGGCGGAAGCGCGCTGGGCCCGGATCCGGACAAGGAGGACGTTGGCGCGCTGGACAAGGAGATGCTCGCGTTCATCAAGTCGTTTCCCGACGATCCGCGCAGCGCTTACGTGAAGTTGATGCGGGCGGACGTGCTAGAGCGGATTGACCCGGCCAAGGCGGAAGCGATCTGGAAGGAACTTGTTACGCACCCGGACCAGCGCGTCGCCCGCCGGGCCAAGGCAAAACTGGAACAGAGGGAACTGACTCAGAAACCCATCGAATTGAAATTCACCGCCGTGGACGGCAAGGAAGTGGACTTGACGAAAATGCGCGGGAAAGTCGTGCTCGTGGATTTTTGGGCCACGTGGTGCGGTCCGTGCCGGGTGGAAATCCCCAACATCGTCGCGGCCTACAAGAAATATCACGAGAAAGGATTTGAAATTGCGGGCATCTCGCTGGACGAGGACAAGGAGGCGATGCAGACCTACGCCAAGGAACGCGGGATGACATGGCCGCAACATTGCGACGGCAAAGGCTGGCAAAATGAAATCAGTTCCCGCTACGGCATCCAATCCATCCCCGCCATGTGGCTGGTGGACAAAAAAGGCATGATCCGTTCCACCGAGGCGCGCGGCGAACAACTCACCGCATTGATCGAAAAACTCCTGGCCGAGTGAATGCCGATCCCATCGTCCAAATCCGCGACCTGACCAAGCTCTACCGTCACGGCGAGATTGACGTCACGGCGCTCAACTGTGTTTCGCTCGACATTGCCGCCGGCGAGTTCGTCGCCTTGATGGGGCCGAGCGGCTCCGGCAAGAGCACCTTGCTGCACATCATCGCCGGCGTTGACCGGGCCACCAGCGGACAGTGCATCGTCCAAGGCACCGATGTCGGCACCCTCAACGAAACCGAGTTGGCCGACTGGCGCAACAATCATGTTGGTTTCGTCTTCCAAACATTCAATCTCATCCCCGTGCTCACCGCCTTCGAGAACGTCGAGCTGCCGTTGTTGCTCACCAGCCTTTCATCGAGCGAACGTCGCGCCCACGTCGAGGCCGCGCTCGAACTGGTCGGACTCGCCGACCGGATGCGCCACCTCCCGCGCCAACTCTCCGGCGGCCAGGAACAACGCGTCGCCATCGCCCGCGCGCTGGTGACCGACCCGACGTTGCTCGTCGCCGACGAGCCAACCGGTAATCTCGACGCTCATTCCGCCGCTGAAATCCTCGCGCTCCTCCAGATACTGAACCGCACCGCCGGCAAGACCGTCATCCTCGTCACGCATGACCCGAAAGCGGCGGCGTACGCGAGCCGGACGTTGCACCTAGAGAAGGGGGAATTGTTGAACGGAAGTTCTCAGTCGTCAGTTGTCAGTTCTCAGTAACGACAGGAGGCACGATGCAGGATTACCACAAGCTTCAGGTTTGGCAGAAGAGCCATCAACTTACATTGCGAGTCTATCGCGTGACCACCGCCTTCCCAAAGTCGGAGGTTTTCGGCATCACCGGTCAGATGCGGCGGGCTGCCGCCTCCATTGAGATGAACATCGCAGAGGGTTGCGGCCGTGATAGCGCCGCTGAGTTGGCCCGCTTCCTTCGCATCGCTCTTGGATCTGCCAGCGAGCTTGAGTGCCAGACAGAAATCGCCCGCGACTTGGGCTATCTGACTCAGGGCGAAGCCGCCGACTGGCTTGCCCACGCAACCGAAATCAAGCGAATGCTCACCGGTCTCCTCAAGCGTCTGAAAACTGAAAACTGACAACTGACGACTGATGACTATCCCCGGCTTCATTCTCCGTAACGCTTTCCGCAACAAGCGGCGGCTCATGCTGACGTTGTTGAGCGTGACGCTGTCGTTGTTCCTGTTCACGATGCTGCAGACGGCATTGCGGGAATTGACCCAACCGGCGCAGACCGACGAGTCCGCGCTGCGCGTCGTGGCCCGACACAAGGTCTCGCTCGGCAACGTCTTGCCGGTCAAACACCAGTCCCGCATCGAGCGCATCCCCGGCGTCCATACCTGCATGAAGCTGACCTGGTTCGGTGGCATTTACAAAGACCCGAAAGATTTCTTCCCGCAGTTCGCCGTGGACGCCGACAAGATTACCGACATCTTTTCGGAGGCACAATTTGATCCGCAGGAGATGGCCGCCTTCTTGAAGGACCGGGCTGCATGCGTTGTCGGAATCAAGACGATGGATCGGTTCGGCTGGAAAATCGGCGACAAGATCACGCTTCAGGGCACCATCTGGCCGTGCGATCCCCAACTGACGATCCGCGCCGTTTATCGCGGCGGCATTGACGAGACGAACCTGTTTTTTCACCACGAGTACATGGACGAACTGTGCGGCAAACCCAGCTTGTGCGGCACGTTCTGGATTCGCGCTGAAAACGCCGAAGCCATCCCCGGCTTGATCCAGCGGATTGACGAGACTTTCGCCAACACCGACGCCGAGACGAAAACGGAGACCGAACGCGCGTTCGTGTTGGAGTTCGTCTCGATGATTGGCAACGTCAAGGTGCTCATCGGCTCGATCTGTTCGGTGATTGTGTTCACGATGATTCTCGTCACCGCCAGCACGATGAGCATGGCCATCCGTGAACGCTCCCGCGAAATCGCCATCCTCAAGGCCATCGGCTACGATGGCTGGCAGATTTTCAGCCTGATTCTCGCCGAATCGTTTGGCCTTGCCCTGACCGGCGGAGTGCTCGGCTGTTTCGGCGCGTGGTTCGGCACGTGGCTGATGTTTCAGCACGTGAACATTGCCGCTGTCTCCAACGGCATGTTCATCAAATTCGAGGTCACGCCGCACATCGTCGTCAGCGGCATGCTCATCGCCGTCGTGCTGGGATTGGTGAGTTGTCTCGCGCCCGCGTACAGCAGCATTCGGATGAGTGTTGTCACCGGCCTGAAGGAGTTGGACTGATGGCCGTTCCTCTCAAATACAATTTCCGCAACCTGCGTGTCCGCTGGCGGCTGACACTCGCCACGATGCTGGGCATCGCGCTCGTCGTCGCCGTCTTCGTCATGATCATGGCGCTGGCGCGGGGGTTGAAGGCCACGTACGTCAGCACCGGCGATCCGCGCAATTTGCTCGTGCTGCGGAAAGGGTCCACCGCCGAATCGAGCAGCCAGATCACACGCAACGAAGTCCGTCTCATCAAGTACCTCGACGGCATTGCGCGCGACACCGACGGCGAGCCGCTGGCTTCCGCGGAAATCCTTGTCCTGATCAATCTGGACCGCCTTGACCGCACCGGCACGGCCAATGTCCTCGTGCGCGGCATCGGCCCTGTCGGGTTGCGTCTCCGCACCAACATCCGCCTTGTCGAAGGACGGATGTTCCGGCCCGGGCTGCACGAGTGCGTGGTCAGCCGGAAAATTGCCAACCGGTTTGCCAACTGCCGGGTGGGCGAACAATTTCGTTCGGGGCGCACCCTGTGGCGCGTCGTCGGGATTTTTGAGGCGGCCAAGACCGCTTACGAATCGGAAATCTGGGTGGACGCCGATGAAGCCCGCGATGTTTTCAAGCGCAATTTCTACGGCTCCATCCTCATTCGTCCCGTCGAGGATACCGCTGCGGTTGCCACGATGATCAAGCGAATGGAGGCCGACAAACAGTTGTCCATTCGCGTGCTGCCTGAGACCGAGTACTACTTGGAACAGACCAAGACCGCCGCGCCGATCCAGTGGCTGGGCGGCGTGCTTGCCGTCGTGATGAGCATTGGCGCCGCGTTCTCCGCGATGAACACGATGTACGCCGCCGTCAGCGCCCGCACCCGCGAGATCGGCACGCTGCGCGTCCTCGGCTTCCGACGCCGGCACATCTACGTGTCGTTCCTCCTGGAATCGGTCATCCTGGCGTTGCTGGGCGGCGCGGTCGGGTGCCTGTTCTCATTGCCGCTCAATGGCATGGCGACGGGCACGATGAGTTGGACAACGTTTTCCGAGGTGGCGTTTGAGTTTCGCATCACACCGGAACTGTTGATGAAAGGGATGGCGTTCGCGCTGGTGATGGGCGTGCTCGGCGGCTTGTTGCCCGCCCGGCTGGCGGCGCGCAAACCAGTGCTTGACGCCTTGCGCTCCGCATGAGGTGCTGCTAAGAATCAGTGGACACATCCATGAACGCCACCGAACAATCCCTCTCGCGCCTGGTCATCCCGGCCGGGAAGAAAAACCGTCATCGCGCCGGGCCGTGGATTTTGTTTGTCGTCATTTTGTTGTTGGCGTCAGGCGCGCTCGTGGTGTTCTTCAACACCCAGCAGAACGACCGCAAACCGGTTCCCGCCGCAGCGCCGTCCGCCGCGCCTGCGCCGAAACCCGGCGACGTGCTGTTGACGGTCAGCGGCTACATCATTCCGCGCGAACGCATCGAGCTAAGCCCGCGTTTCATGGCGACGGTCAAATGGATCGGCGTCAAGAAGGGCGATCTCGTCAAGAAGGACGATGTCATTGTCCGTCTCGAAGACGCCGAGTACCGCGCCCGCGTGCTCGAAATCGAGGGACGGCTGGCGCTTGTCGAGGCCAACCTCACCAACGCCGCAGTGAATCTCCAGCGCCAACTGGCGCTGGACAAGGCCAGGGTGGAAAGCCCGCGCACGCTCGACGAGGCGCGCCGCGCCCGCGACGTGGCCGCCGCGGAAATCACCGTCGCCAAGGGACAACTCGCGCTCGCGCAGACCTATCTGGACTGGTGCACGATCCGCGCCCCGATCACCGGGACGATTCTGGAAAAACTGGTGGACCCGAATGAGCTTGTCACGCCCCAGAGTTTCGGCGGCGGGCGCGGGCCGAGCACGGCATTCGTCTCGATGGCCGATCTCAACGACCTTCAAGTCGAGATTGACATCAACGAAGCCGACCTCGCGAAGATCCGCTTGAAACAGCGTTGCCGGATCAGGCCGGAAGCGTACCCGGACAAGCAATACAGCGGGTACGTCGTCGAGATTGCGCCGGAAGCAAACCGCTCCAAGGGCACCCTGCAAGTCAAGGTGCAGATCGAGAAGCCCGACGAGTTTCTCACGCCCGAACTGACCGCCAAGGTCGAATTCCTTGCTGACAAACCATGAACCCAATCGAACGCCAGAAAGTCACCTCCAGCGACATTGCCAGCGTCGGTTACGACGACGCCAGCGGCACGCTGGAGATCGAGTTCCACGCCACCAGCGTCTATCGGTACTTCTCCGTGCCGAAAGAGACGTACGAGGGACTCCTCGCCACGCCGTCGCCGGGCAAATATTTTCTGCAACAAATCAAAGGACGCTACGCATGGGAAAAAGTCGCCACATTGTGAAATACCTGGGCTTGTTGGCCGTGTTGTCGTTGCTCGGCTGCGCCAGCAACAACCCGATTTCCGGGCGCCGGCCAGTGCAACTCGCTGTCGAGCCAAACGACAACGTGTTTTTCATCACGCGCAACGAAAGCGATCTCCGTTACGGGAAATATCTGATGGTCGAGCGATTCCCGAATCCCGCCACGGTTCGTCCCGGGATGCCATCGCGCGCCGCGTTTGAACTGCTCGGCAAGGCAACGGGCATCACGCTCGATCTTTCCAGCGTGCCGCCGGCCCACGTGGCGATGAAAACGGACAAGGACATCATGGTCGAGTGGCGCACCACCGCGTCCTGGTCGTGGGCGCGACGGCACGCCCCGGACCGGATTGAAACCGCCGATGTGGCCGTCAGCTTCGTCAAGGTCACCCGGACTAAGGCCGAGGTTCATTATGTGGGCAGCCCGTTGTTCCGCACGATTGACCAGGGCTGGTTCATCGAGCAGATCAACGTCTTGCCTGTCCTTCACAACCTCAAGACGGACGCCCAACGCCGCCCGGCCGACGCGAAAGCGAAATGAAACCGCAATGAAACTCTCACCGGACACCATTCGAAGCCTCGCCCGCGCCGCGCTCGCCGAGGACGTCGGCGCGGGTGACATCACCACCGAGTCCGTTGTGCCGGTGGAATCGCGCGCAAAGGCGGTCATTCTGGCCAAGGAACCGTGCGTCGTCGCGGGATTGCCGCTGGTCGAGGCGGTCTTTGCGGAACTCGGCGCGGTCGAGACGGTCGCGCTGGCGGCGGAAGGCGCCGTGACATCCGCCGGGAAGCCGGTTTGCCGGTTGAACGGCCCGGCGCGGGCCATCCTGACGGGCGAACGAACGGCGCTGAATTTTCTGCAACGGCTGTCGGGCATCGCCACGTTGACCCGTCAGTTTGTGGACGCCGTGGCGGGGACGGCGGCGCAGATTCTGGACACGCGCAAGACGACGCCGACGTTGCGGCTCTTGGAGAAATATGCGGTGGCCGCCGGTGGCGGCGCCAATCATCGCATGGGCCTTTTCGATGCCGTGATGATCAAGGACAATCACCGGCAACTCCTCGCCCGGCTCGGCGCATCGGCGCTTGGCAGCGCCGTCGCGGCCGCGCGAGCGGCAAAACCGGGACTGCCCGTGATCATCGAGGCCGATTCGCTGGAGGACGTCGAGGCGGCGTTGCGGGCGGGCGCTGACCAGATCCTGCTGGACAACATGACGCCGGCGGAATTGCGCGATGCCGTGAAATTGGTCGCCGGTCGGGCGAAAACGGAAGCAAGCGGCGGCGTGCGGCTGTCCAACGTGGCAGAGATCGCGGCGACAGGCGTTGACTATATTTCGGTGGGCGCGCTGACACATTCGGCGCGGGCCGTGGATTTCTCGCTCGACCTGCTCGACGAACCGGCGTGACCTTATTGGTTCTCGGGCTCCGCAGGCGGCGCAGTCGTGGCGGCGGGTTTTGTCGCTGCCACGGGCGCTCCCGCAGCAGGCGGCGGCGCGGTTGAGGGCGGCAGGATCGAGTAGTTTTCCAACGGCACCTTGATGGCGCCGGCTTCGCGAAGGAATTGGACGCCTTGGTCGAACTCGGTCCGGTCAAACCAGCGCGCGAAATAAATGTCGAGCGTCGTGGTCGGATCCATGGCCGAGGTGGTGCTGGTGCGCATGTTGCGATAAACGGACTCGGTCATCTGGGTGACCTTCTCCAGAATGTCCGTCTCGACCGCCAGATAGGCGGTGATCTTGGGAATTGACTTGGTAATGAGTTGCTGGTGCTGAGTGGTGGCCTTGAGGATTTCGATCAGTTGCGGGGCGCGATCCGCTTTGAGTTTGATGGCTTGGGAAAGGTCTTGGTTGCCGTAGGTGAACAGGTGGGCCATGCGTTGCATGGCGATGACCGAGTGTTCGCGGCGTTTGTTGCAATCGAGGATGCGCTGGCGCAGGCCGCTGAGCGCCTTGCCGAAGTCCATCGTGGTCTTAATGCGGCGGAGTCTGTCTCGTGATGTGGAGGAGCTGACGTTGTCGGGATTCGGAGCGGGGTCGGTGACGGTTGTGTTGTTGCCTTGCGTGTTGCCGCCGCGCCCGGAAGAGGAGCTGGGCGCCGCGGCGCGCGCGGAACGCGCGGTGGCGCGCACCCGGAGGGCGACGTTGGTGGCGGCCATGTTGTCGAGCATGTCGAGAATCTGGTCGAGGAGGTTTTGCGCGGCGGCAGCGTCGTAGCGAACTTGCATTTCCGGTTGAAGCCCGGTGGCAGTCGGCGGCAAAACGGTGTTGAAGACGGGAGCGAAATCATCGGTGGCGGCATCGGCGTTGGTGGCGGTCATGTTGGAGCCGTCGGCGGTGGGAAGGTTGATGGTGATGTTGGGCGACGGCGCGTTGGAACCGGCGACCGTTGCGGCAGCGGCCGTGTTGGTCGGCTGGCGCAGCAAACCGGCGTAGGCCACCATGCTTTCCTGCTCGATTTGCAGCGCGAGGAGAATTTGCGCGTAACCGCGCCGGGCGTAGTAGTTGCCGACCGTGGGTTTGGCGGCGATGGCGTTGTTGAAGTATTCGAGGGAATCGAGGTAGTTGCCGCGGGCGACTTCGACGGAACCGTAGAGGTCGTTGAATTCGGGATCCTTGGCGAATTCGGGTTTGGCGCCGATGAGCAATTGCAGGGCTTCGAGGTAACGGCCTTGGGCAAACTCGACCTTGGCCACATCGAACTGGAGCCGGCTGAGCACGGCGAGATTGACTTCGTTGGTGGCGGGTTCGAGCATCAGGTAACTGGTGTACAGGCGCAGCGCGTCGCGGGCATCGCCTTCGTCCATGCGCTTGCGCGCGACCCGCGGGTAAAGCTGGAGGAAGATGTCGCGGAAGGACGTGCGCACGTCGGGATTGTTCGCGCAGGCGTCTTCGAGGCGGGCCAGTGCGTCGGCCTCGCGGCCGGCCTTCATTTGTTCGAGGGCGAGGAGGCGGTATTGCTCGGCCTGCGCTTTCTGGTAGAACGCAGTGATGGGTTCGCGGTTGCGCTGGACGAAGTCGGTGTCGCTGTAGTTGCGCTGGAGTTGCTGGAGAAGGTTGACGATATCGCGGGCGGCCGTATTGATGCCCAGTTCGCGCGCCTGCGCAAAGAGTTGTTCGGCAGCTTTTTCGCGGATGGATTTCTGGAGGGCGGGTTTTTGTTCCTTGATCCGGTTGGCCCAATCGGTGGCCGGGTAGTTCTTCTCGATCTCCACGTACAATTTCAGGGCGTCTTCCGGTTTGCCGTCGCGCTCGAAGGCCTCGGCTTTGTCGAAGAGCCCCTTGGCTTCCTGCTCAAGTTTCTGGACGAGGGCGGTCTGGTGCTTGTTGAGCGCGTCGGTAACGGCGCTGATCTTCGTGTACGTCGGGTACAACTCGCCGATTTCCTTCAACAAGCTGATGGCCAGTTTGAGGTCTTTGGCCGCAGCCGCCTCGGTCGCTTTTTGGTGTTTGAGCGACGCTTGCGCCTCGACGATGAACGGATCCACGCTCTTCTTCAAGGAGTTGAGTTCCTGCGCCGCCGTGGTCATGGCGAACAGCACAGGGACATCGTCAAGAATCTGCCGGCACTGTTCGTATTGGCCCTGGTCAGCGAGTCGCCTGGCGTGGGCAATGACTTCGTTGGCAATCGCATTGTCCATGTTGTCGAACGCCGATTTCGTTTCCGTCACGGCCGGCAACTGGCTGGCGACCTGCGCGTAGCTTCGTCCTTTGAGATCCTGGCCGCGGACGATGCCGGAGGCGTCCACGGAAAAGGTGCGCTTGCCGTCAATGCCATGATTTTCCGGCTCGGCAATGGCCAGATAGTTGGCCTCAGTCGCGTCGCGAATAGTGAACCGGTAGCCGTTGGCCCGTCCCTCGGCAAGCGTCTGCTTGAAAAACGGCGGGCGCGCCGCCGCCAGTTCGTTCAGGGGAAGATACTGGCCTTTGCCGGTCTGGTTGGGATCTTTGAGGCGGGCCGCCTTCGCGTATTTCTGCGCGCACGCGATGCCTTTGAGATCAGTGATGACAGCGGCCTCATTTTCAGCAAGTTGTTTTTCCGTCACGTCGCGCTGCACGACCATCTGCTCGCGGCGGGACTTCTGGACCTGGCTCCAACTGTACCATGATATCCCGGCCACACACACGACAACCCAGAAGAATCCAAGAAACACGCCCCACGTCGCCTGTTTGCGGTCTGACTCCAATCCGCCGTGCCGGCGAATCTGGCCGATGGCGAGCAGGCCGAGAATGATCGCCAGCACGGACGGGACGGCGAGAAAACCAAACACGCCACACAACAACGCCAGCAACGGCAACATCCCCACGCTCGGCGCGCCCGGGTGTTCCATCGGCCGCACAAAACCCACCGGCTGCGGTTGCGCCGGAAACGCCAGCGGCGCCGTGGACGCGAGGCTGAACCCGCAGCGCGGGCAGAAATTCACTGAGAACGGAATCAACGCCTGACACGACGGGCATTGCACGCCGCGCGGCGCGAGCGCGGATCCCGGTCCTGCCACGGGAGGCTCCACGGTTGCCGACGGCGCGATGGGCGGCTGTTCGGGAATGACTTCCACGGTGATTTCCGGTGGCGCCGGTCTGGACGGCTCCTCGGCGGGACAAGTGAAGCGCGCCTGCGCCTCCATGCCGAATTGCAGCAAATCTCCTTCCTGCAAGCGCACTTCCTTGGCAGGCGCGCCATTGACGAGCGTGCCATTCGTGCTCTTCAGGTCCACCAACCAGAATTCTTCGCCGCGCTTTTCGATGCGCGCGTGGTAACTGCTGATCGAATCTTCATCGAGCAACAGATGGTTTGTCGGGGCGCGCCCAATATCACAGCGCGGTTCGTTCCAGCGGAACACTCGTTCCCGCGGCGTGGCAGGATATATCGTCAGGACAGGCATGGCGGCATAAACTACGGTATTTGCCCCGTGATGGCAATAACGGAAAAGACCTCCTTTCTCACCCGTTTCTTTGCTACAGTGCTGCCGTCATGACCACCGGCGATGTCCTCGAACAACTGTATCGCGCCAGCGGCAACTTCGTTTCTCGCGCCGCCTTCGGCCGCGGTGTGTCTGTTGCCATCGCCGATCTGGAAACACTCGGTTACAGCATCGAGTCCCATCCTCACCTCGGCTACCGGCTTCTTCATTCGCCCGACCGCCTCACCGCCGACGACATCAAAGCCCGACTCAACCCCCAAATCCTCGGCACCGAGATTCTCGTCTTCGAGCAAACCGCCTCCACCAACGACGTCGCCGCCCATCTCGCCGCCGCCGGCGCCCGCGAAGGTCTCGTGGTCTTCGCCGAGTCCCAGACCAAGGGACGGGGCCGGCACAAACGCGACTGGGCTTCGCCCCGCGGCAAGGGACTCTGGTTCTCCGTCCTCCTTCGCCCCGCGCTGCCGCCGATTGCTTTCCATCGCATCACCGTTGCCGCCAGCGTCGCTGTTGTGCGCGCCATTCGACAGAGCGCGGCGCTCGAACCGCGCATCAAATGGCCCAACGACATCACGCTCAGCCACCGCAAACTCGCCGGCATCCTCACGGAAATCCAGAACGGCGCCGCCATCCTCGGCATCGGCATCAACGTCAACTGCGATCGCCGTGATTTTCCCGACGGCATCGCCCCGCTCGCCACCTCGCTTGCCATCGAGACCGGTCGCTCGCAAGACCGCGCCGCTCTCGCCGCCGCCGTGCTGGGATCGCTCGACGATTGTTACCGGCGCGCCCTTGTTGATTTCGACGCCATCGTTGCCGAGTGGGCCGGTTGCTCCACCACGCTCGGACGCCAACTCACCGTCAAGATGGGGCGGCGGCGCATCGAAGGCTGCGCGCAGGCGCTCGACGCCGACGGCGCGTTGCTGCTGCGCAAGGACAACGGCCAGATCGAGCGCATCCTCGGCGCCGACGTGGAGATCGAACAATGAAATCATCCATCCCACCCCATTGCCAAAAGAGTGAAATACCTATTTCACGCTTTTGGCAATGCCATCCCCCGCGCCGCAAAGCATTATGAACCCGCGCATCCTGCTCATTGACGCCGGCAATACCCACACCGATTTTGCCATCGCCACGCCCGACCGCATCCGTCGCATTGTCACCGTGCCGACCGCAAAACCTTCCCGCATCCCGTCGGCGCTCGGTTCCTACAACGCCTGCGTCCTCGCCTCCGTTGTCCCAGCGGCCACCCGGCGACTCCTCGCTTGTCTTCCGTTGAAACCAATCCTTGTCAATGCGGACGCCGATCTCGGCATCGGCATTCGTTACCCGAACAAGCGCCAGATCGGCGCCGACCGGCTCGCCAACGCCGTTGCGCTCGTCCGCCTCTACGGCGCGCCGGTCATCGGCGTGGATTTCGGCACCGCCCTCACCTTCGACGTCGTCAACGTCGCCGGTGAATTTGCCGGTGGCGTCATCGCGCCCGGCCTGGCCGCCATGACGCATTATCTCCACGAACACACCGCGCTGTTGCCGCGCATCGTGCCGCGCGAACCGCGCGCCATCATCGGCAAGAGCACCGTCGGCGCCATGCAAACCGGTGCGGTCATCGGCTACCGCGGCCTTGTGAGGGAAATCCTCGCGGCGCTCCGCCGCCAACCCGGCATGGCGCGCGCCGCTGTTGTCGCCACCGGCGGCTACGCCGCGCTCATCGCCCGTCATGTCCCGGAAATCAAGCATGTCAATCCGATGTTGACCCTCGAAGGTCTGCGGTTTATCTACCTGCACAATGAATCGCATTGACGCCAAATTCGCTGCGCTCCGCGCGGCTGAACGAAAAGGGTTCATCGCCTACATTTGCGCCGGTGATCCGAACCTCAAGATGACCATCTCGCTCGCGCGCGAGTTCGAGCGTGTCGGCGTGGACGTGCTCGAACTCGGCATTCCCTTCAGCGATCCGCTCGCGGATGGTGTCGTCAACCAACTCGCCGCCGAGCGGGCATTGCGCAGCGGCACGACGCTGGCGGGCGTCCTCGATGCCGTTGCCAGACTGCGCCGCGCCGGCTGCCGGATTCCCATTGTCTTCTATATTTATTACAATCTCATTCATCGCCACGGCGTCGGGCGTTTTGCGAGGGAGGCCGCCGCGGCCGGCGTGGACGGCGCGCTGGCGCTCGACCTGCCGCCGGAGGAAGCGGCGGCCTACGAGCGCGCAATGAAACGCGCGGGGTTGTGCCCGATCTACCTCATTGCGCCGACGACGCCGGAGAAACGCATCGCCGAAATCTGCCGGCACGCCAGCGGGTTCATTTACTACGTCTCGCGCGAGGGCGTCACGGGGATGCAGAAGACGGTTTCCGGTTCCATCGCGCCGAGGATGGCCGTCATTCGCCGGCACACCAGCATCCCGGTCGCGGTCGGCTTTGGCGTTTCCGACCCGGAACAAGCCCGGAACATTGCGCAGCACGGCGACGCGGTTGTGGTGGGCAGCGCGATTGTCAACCAGATCGCCAAGGGCCGCAGTGCGCGGGCTGTGTCCCGGTTTGTGGCGCCGATGGTCAAGGCGGTGAACGATGCGCGTCCTCGGCGTTGATCACGGCACGAAGCGCGTCGGCCTCGCCATCAGCGACGAAACCGGCGCGGTCGCGCAGGGCATCGGGCACGTCGCCAGCGTGGCGGAGGTGTTGCGCGTGGCGTCGGAGCGCGGCGCCGGCAAGATCATCGTGGGCGTGCCGCGCCGGCTCGACAACACGGCCAGCGAACAGACCGGGCGCGCGCTGGCGTTCCTCGCGGCGTTGCGCGCGGCGACGAGTCTGCCGGTGGAAGGGTGGGACGAGCGGTTGACGACCGCGCAGGCGGAGCGGGTGTTGTTGGAGGGAAACGTGCGCCGCTCGGAGCGGAAGGAAAAACGCGACCAGATGGCCGCGCAATTATTGTTGCAGAGTTATCTTGATGCGCACTCGTCATTTTAAGTTGATCATCGCCTATGACGGCACCGGCTATGGCGGCTGGCAGGTGCAGCCGAACGCGGTCACGGTGCAGGAACTTATTGAGAAGGCGATGGAGAAGGTTCTCGGTTCCAAGTGCAGGGTTCACGGTTCGGGAAGAACGGACGCGGGCGTGCACGCGCGGGCGCAGGTGGCGAGTGTCGCACTCACCACCCACCACTCACCACTTACTATTCGCCGCGCGCTGAACGCGAACCTGCCGGGCGATATTCGCATCCTGCGCGTGCAGAAGGTGGACGCGCGCTTTCACGCGCGGTTCTCGGCCAAGCGCAAAGAGTATCGCTACCAGATTGACGGCGGCGCGGTGGCGGACCCGTTCTTGCGACAGTACGCGTGGCATCATCCGCGGCCGCTGGACGTGACCGCGATGCGGCGGGCGGCGCGGATGTTGAAGGGACGACGTGATTTCACGGCGTTGGCGGCAACATCGGACCTTTCGCCGGTGCGGACAATCTCGAAACTCACCATCACCCAGCGCGGGAACCTGCTGACGATCGCCGTGGCGGCGGACGGGTTCCTGTACAAGATGGTGCGCTCGATTGTCGGCGCGCTGGTGAAGGTCGGGGAAGGGCGGCTGACCGCGGAACAGCTCGGCGCGCTGGTGCGCGGCCGGAAACGGACGGCGTTGGTGGAAACCGCGCCGGCGCGCGGCCTGTTCCTGTGGCAGGCCTGGTACTGACGACGAAGGAACGCGGAATCACCGTTTGCGGTTTCGTTTCTTCACCACGTTCACTTTCAGCTTGCGGTCGTATTTCACTTCGCGCCGTGCCGCCGGTTTGCCTTCCTGGAGCGCGTTGATTTGGTCGCGCAAGATGGCGGCCTTCTCGAACTGGAGGTTCTCGGCGGCCTCGATCATCTCGGCCTCCAACTCGCGGACCAGTTCGGCGGTCTCGTAGCCTTCGCGCACGACCGACGCCTCGACTTCGCGCGCTTTCGTCAGCCCGGCAAGGCTGAGTTGCAACTCGCGTTTGACTGACTTCGGCGTGATGCCGTGCTCCTTGTTGTAGGCAAGCTGTTTTTCCCGGCGATACTCGGTCGTGGCGAGGAACTTCTTGATCGAGTCGGTCATCACGTCGGCGTACAGGACAACCTCGGCGTTGATGTGGCGCGCGGCCCGGCCCGCCGTCTGAATCAACGACGTGGCGCTGCGCAGGAACCCTTCCTTGTCGGCGTCAAGGATGGCGACGAGCGACACTTCCGGCAGGTCGAGTCCTTCACGGAGCAGGTTGATGCCGACGAGCACGTCAAAGTCGGCAGCGCGCAAACCGCGCAGGATCTCGACCCGCTCGATCGCGTCAATCTCGCTGTGGAGATATTTCACACGAATGCCGACGTCGCGCAGGTAATCAGCGAGGTCTTCAGCGGTGCGCTTGGTCAGCGTCGTCACGAGCACGCGCTCGCCCTTCTCGGTGCGTTGCCGGCATTGCTCGATGAGGTCGTCAATCTGGCCGGCAAGCGGTTTGAGGGTGACCGTCGGATCCACGAGGCCGGTCGGACGAATAATCTGCTCGGCCACGACGGCGCTCTTCTCCAACTCAAACGCGCCGGGCGTGGCCGACATGAAGATGCACTGGTTCACGAGGCTCTCGAACTCGGTGAAGTTCAGCGGACGGTTGTCGAGCGCGGATGGCAGGCGAAAACCGTGCTCGATCAGTGTGGTCTTGCGCGAACGGTCGCCGGCGTACATGCCGCCAATCTGGGAGACGGTGACGTGGGATTCGTCCACGATGAGGAGGAAATCTTTCGGGAAGAAATCGAGCAGACAGAACGGGCGTTCACCGGCAGCGCGTCCGCTGAGGTGGCGCGAGTAGTTCTCGATGCCGGCGCAGAAGCCCATTTCCTGGAGCATTTCCAAGTCGTACATCGTGCGGCTGTGAATGCGCTGGGCTTCGACGAGTTTGCCGCGCTGCTCGAACCACGCGACGCGCTCCGCGGCCTCGGCCGTGATGGCGTCCACGGCGTTGGCGATTTTGTGGTACGGCATGACCCAGTGCTTGGCGGGATAGATGGAAACGGCGCTGGTCGTTTCCTTCTTCTTGCCGGTCAGCGGATCGAAACGAGTAATGGCCGCGACACGGTCGCCGTCGAACTCGACGCGGAGCGCATCGTCAGTGTAGCTGGGGCAGACTTCGACCGTGCCGCCGCGGACGCGGAAGTTGCCGCGGGTGAACTCGTAGTCGTTGCGGTCGTACTGCATGTCCACGAGTTTGCGGAGCAGGTCGTCGCGCCCCATTTCCGTGCCGACGTTGACGAGCGCCATCATCTCGAAATAATCCTCCGGCGAACCGAGGCCGTAGATGCAGGAGACGCTGGCGACGACGACGGTGTCGCGGCGCGAGAGCAGCGAACTGGTGGTGGAGAGGCGGAGTTTCTCGATCTGCTCGTTGATGGAGGCGTCCTTCTCGATGTAGGTGTCGGTCTGCGGGATGTACGCTTCGGGCTGGTAGTAGTCGTAGTAGCTGACATAGTACTCGACGGCGTTGTGGGGAAAGAACTGCTTGAACTCGCTGAAAAGCTGGGCGGCGAGTGTTTTGTTGTGCGAGATGACGAGCGTCGGCCGGTCGAGCGCGGCGATGACGTTGGCCATTGTGAACGTCTTGCCGCTGCCGGTGACGCCGAGCAGCGTCTGGAAGCGATGGCCGGCGCGCAGCGACCCGGTCAGGGCGGCAATCGCCTGCGGCTGGTCGCCGCGCGGCTTGTACTTGGAAACAAGCTGAAAACTCATTCTCGCGCAGTGTACAGCCTTCCGGCTCTCGAATCCACACAACTCCCGTCATTTCCACGGTTTCCGTGGTTGCCCATCGCGCTCCCGCAGGGTATCAACGTATTGTGAAATCGCTGAAACTTGCGGCGTACAGTCTGGCCGGTTTGTTCATGGCGTTGGCCGTTGCGGCCGGCGTGCACGTCTATTCACGTCCGCATGGTTCCGCGGAAATGGCGCTCTTCGGCTGGAGGATTGGGTTGATGGTTCTCGCCATCGCGACGGCCGTCGTTTCGTTTCTCGCGCTCCGTCAATCCAAAGAAAAGTGGCTTTGGATTCCACTCGGCATCGGCTTGTTGCCCTTTGTGGGCATCATATTCTCGCCGCCCGTCTGTATGGTTGGCGGGATCGCGCTGGCCATCTGGCACTACAAAACTCGCCACCAGCCAGCGGCCGGGGCAACATTCATGCCGGTGTTGAAAGTGCTGGCGGTGCTGTTGCCGGCGGGGATGGCGACCGTGATGACGATCGTCGCCGCGAAAACGGACTTCCTGCAACACGATTTTGAAGGATACGGAACGATGGTGGCGTTCTTTGTTGGCGGTCCGATGGCATTCGCCACGGCGGTCGTTTCATTTGTGGCGCTGCAGCGGTCGCGGCAGAAACGGTTCTGGGTCCCGCTGGCCATCGGGTTGTTGCCGTTCGCGGGATTCGGCGGGCTGCTCTTGTTCGAGTTCCCCTGGTTGCTGTTGGTGTTGGCAGGGGTCGTTGTTGCCGGCTGGCTGTGCGCGCGGTATTGGAAACGCAGGCAGTCCCGGCAAACTGTGGTTCCCCAGCCACCACAGCCGCCTGTCACTCTGGCGCCCATGTTGCCAGTGACACGCGCAATCCCGGTGGCGCCGGCGTCGCCTCCTGTCCCTCCGCCGCGCCGGCGACCGTTGTTGAATCTGTTGGCGTTGGCGCTGCCGGTGTTGGCGGTTCCTGTTTGCTTCCTCCTCGGGTTTCTTGCAGAGAAATTCATGGACACAAGCGGTTTCAATGGCTGGGCAGCTTTGGCGTTGGCGATGACGCCCCTGATCCTTGCCATCCCGGTATCGTTGGTATTGGCGATTGTGTCTCTGTGCCGGCGCGAACGCTTTCTTGCGCTCAGCATTATCGACAGCTCAGCATTATCGAGTTGGTTTTATACGGTTTGATGGTATTGGGAATTACTTTCGCGCTGATCGCGTAGCAGTGTGCAAAGGAGGCTTCACTCTGTACACTCCGGAAGTAAGACCACCGAGATCAGGACGGCTGTGCTGACTTTGGACATTTGGCTTTTCTCGGGTCGCTGGGCGGCGTATTCTCACGGGCATGACACAGCTTTCTCGCCGTGATTTTCTGAAGGCCGCTGCTGGTGTTGCCGCCGTCGGGCTTGTGCCGCGGTCAGCGCAGGCGGCACAATCCAACGTCATCGTCGGCGCGCACCCGTGGGTTTATGCGGCCACCCAGCCGAAATACGACATCACACCCGTGCTGCCGCAAATCTTCGCCGACATGAGCTACGCCGGCATGGACGGCATCGAGTTGATGTCGAGCGCGCTGCTGCCCGATGACGCCGTCGAGCGGATCGGCGAGTTGTCACGGAAACACAAGCTTCCGGTCCTCGGCGCGTCGTTTGGCGGCGCGATGTGGGACCGCGCCAAGCATCAGGAGATTCTCGATGAAGCTGCGAAGGCAATTCCGCGGCTGGCGAAACTTGGCGGTCGCACGCTCGGCGCGTCCGTTGGCGCGGTGAAATGGGGCCAGAAAATCCTCAAAACGCCGGAACAACTCGACGCGCAGGCGGAGTTGCTCCGCAACATCATCGCGGTCTGCGAGAAGAACAAGGTCGTGTTGAATCTCCACAACCACACCTACGAGGTCGAGAACGACCTGCACGACCTCAAAGGCACGCTCGCGCGGATTCCCGATGCGAAACTTGGCCCCGACCTGAACTGGCTCGTTCGCGGCGGCGTGGATCCCGTCGCGTTTATTCGCCAATACGGCAGGCAGATTGTTTTTCTGCACCTGCGCGACCAGAAGAAGGACGGCAAGTGGTCCGAGTCGCTGGGCGAGGGTGACATGGATTACGCCGCCATCGCGACGGCGTTGCGCGAGATCAACTTCGCCGGCCACGCCGTCATTGAACTGGCCCATGAGCGCGGTTTCCAACTGGCGCGCCCGTTGCGCGAGAGCCTCAAGATGAGCCGCGAGTTCGTGCGGAAAGTGCTGGGCTACTGAGTTCGCCCTCGAACAAGCGGAACAACATGGGAACCAAGCCCGTCGCGTTTGCGTCGGCATCAGGCAAAGCGGCGGCGGCGTTTTCGTTTGCGGCCAAGACCGCCCATCCTTCGCCGTCGTTGCCAACGCGGCCATGCGAGCCTTTCACCAGTTCCGGCTTTGTGGCCGTGGCCGGGTGGAGCGAACAGAGCGTGCGCGGCCAGTCAAACCACAACTCGCACGGGTCGTAGCCGGGTTTGCGGTGGATGTCCACGCTGTGCGCGAAGTCGGGCGCTTTGTTCCAGTCGGCCCACCAGTAGTACGCAAACCATTTGTCGCGCGGCGCGACGGCCACCAGCTCGCCGGCGCGCGGGTGGGCGATGGTGGTAAATTCGACGTCACCCAGCGCGGCGCGAGCGGATTCGACGGCGCCGGGTTTGCAGTAGATGTGGGCGATCTGGTGGTCCACGACGGCAAAGGCGTCGCTCAACTCGAAATCCAGATACTCGCGCCCGTCAATCTCGCGCACGCGAAGAAGCCCGGCGTGGCGGAGCGCGCGATTCGGGTAGAGCGCGCCGGTGACGGGCGAAAGCGAATACTCAGAGCAGACAATCACCGCCGCTTCCTTGCCGAACTCGGCCAGCAGTCCGGCGACGACGGCGTCAATCTCGCGCAACGCCTGCGCCGGGTCGGGACCGAGTTTTTGCGAGGCGTAGTCAAGATGCGGCAGATAGACGAGCATCAGGTCCGGTTTGTGTCGTCGCCACGTCGCCTGCGCGGCGCGGGCGATCCAACGGCTCGACGCGATGCCGGCGAGCGGTCCCCAGTAGGACTGCAATTTGAAATTTGAAATGTCAGATTTCAGATCTTCATAATAGCCGGGCGGTTTGGAGTAGCACCACTGGATGAGTTTGTGGTGGGCATGGATCGGGCGCGGCGTGATGACAATCTCGGTATTGATGTGCATCGAATGTTGCCAGAACAGGACGGCCGTTTTCTTGCCGGGAAGCATGTCCCAAATCCGGGGGCGCTGGACGAGCGAGCCGGGTTGTTCCCAGAATTTCACTTCGCAGGTGTCGCGCTCGAACCAGCCGTTGCCGACGATGCCGTGCTCGGCGGGCGGTTTGCCGGTGAGCAAGGTGGCTTGAACGGAACAGGTGACAGCGGGAAAACTGGGGCGCATCGGCCGCCACGCAAACCCGGCAAGGCTCGGCATCCACCGCTGGTGATGCGGGGCGAGTCCGACAACGTTGAGGATGACGACGCGCTGGCTCATGTCATGGCGAGGATTCTACCCAACAACGCCGCCGGCACCAAGAGCGACAGCACGATGGCGGCGCCGGCCCAGTTGCCGGTGGCGGCGACGAGCGCGGCGTCGAGGACGATGATGCCGATCAGCAGCCATTTGACGAGCGGGCGCACTTTCGGTTGCGCTTCCTCGCGTCGGGCGATGAACGAGAGGATGATGACGTACGCGCCGAGAATCATCGGCGGCCATTGGACGACGACGTTCATGCCGAGCGTCATGTTGAATGCCCGGCAGAGGCCGAGGGTCCACGGCCATTTGCGGACGCCGTTGTACAACAGGATCAGCCCGGCGAGCGCGAGCGCCTTGACGTTCGGGGCGAGCGCGAGTCCGCCGAGCATCAACACCGCCGCCAGCGCCCACGCGAACGCGCGAGAGAGATCGCCGTGCGGCAAGGGGCGTTCGGGACGGTCCCGGCAATCGGCGGCGTAATCGAAGCAATCGTTGAACACGATGCCGGACGCGTAGAGACAGGCGGAGGCGCCGAGCGCCGGCCAGAGCGGGACGCTTTGCCCCGCGATGAACCAGCCCGCCAACGGGTCGGCCACGGCGGTGAAAAGATTCGGCAGCCGCAGCAATTGGGCGATGGCGCGCAGTTTCGACATGGCGCGCATTAGAGCAAATCAGCCTTGTGCAGGAAAGGTTTTTCCATATCCTGTCGGCCATGCTTCTGGAATCATTTGAAGGCGGTCCGGTCGACACCATCGGTTATTTGCTCGCGGACCGGCGCGGCGGCACGGCGGTGGTCATTGACGCGCCGCTGGCCACGGCGTCGGCAATCGTCGAACAGGCGCGCCGCTGGGAAACGCGGATCGCGCATCTGTTGATCACGCACCCGCATTGGGACCATTTCCTCGACAACGCGGAATTGCTGCGATTATCGGGCGCCACGCTCGGCCTGCACCGCGAGGGTCTTTCCATGCTGGAGTTGCCGCAGTTGCGGATGTTCGGGCTGGACGAGGAAATGCCGGGCTGCAAGGCGGATTTCTTTCTGGAGGAAGGCAAGCCGATGTTGGTTGGCGATTTGACATTGGAGATTCTGCACTGTCCGGGACATTGTCCGGGCAGCGTCGCGTTGTTTGAGCCGAGTGAAAAGCTCCTGTTCACCGGTGACGTCCTCTTTGCCGGGTCGGTGGGGCGGGCGGATTTGCCGGGCGGCGACATGGAGACGTTGTTGCGTTCGATCCGTGAGAAATTGTTGCCGTTGGGTGATGAGGTGCGGGTGTTGGCGGGTCATGGATCCGAGACGACACTCGGCGAGGAGCGCCGTCGGAACCCGTTCCTGGTGGGGCGAGAGCGATTTTGGCCTTGAAAATCAGGGGTTGCAAAGCAATCGGGCTTTTGGTAGAAGTTACACCAAGCCAACAAACCAACCCAAAACAAGGAGGAGATCATGGCTAAAATGACGAAGTCGGCGATCCTCAGTACGATCGCGGCGAAGACAGGCGTAAGCAAGAAACAGGCAGGCGCGGTGGTGGATGCGCTCGTCGCGCTCGCCTACAAGGAAGCGAAGAACACGTTCACCGTTCCCGGCTTGGGCAAACTCGTGTTGTCCAGCCGCCCGACGCGCCAAATGGTGATGCGCTTCGGCCCCATGGCCGGCCAGACCATTACGGTTCCGGCGAAGAAGGTGTTGAAGTTCCGCGTCGCCAAAGCGGCGAAGGACGCCATCCTCAAGAAGTAACGCTGTTTTCGCGGCACGTCCGCGAATCTGAAGAACGGCCCCGTTTGATGCGGGGCCGTTCTTTTTTTTATCGTGCCGGGTCGGGCGAAGTCGTGGTCACTGTCTTCTTCGTAAACGCCGTGATGTCGCGGATGCCGGCGAGGCGCGCGGCGTCCACGATCCCGACAATCGTGCCGTAGCTGGCACCCTTGTCGGCGGACAACTCCAGCAGCGTGCGCGGGTCTTTGGTCTTCGCGGCCTTCAGTGTTTTCTCCAGTGTTTCCAGCGAGACGAGGTTTTGGTCGAGAAACACCTGGTTATCGGGAGCAACTGTGATGCGCAACTTCGGAATCTCGGTCTTGCCGACCTGCTCGGCGGTGCGCGCTTCCGGCAACGTGAGCTTCACCGCGGTCGGTTCCTTCTGGGCGATGCGGAACGTTGTCGAGGCGATGAAGAAAATCAGCAGATTCAGCAAAATGTCCACCAGATTGATCATCCGGATGGAAGGCGTCCGGTGGCGTTGGGACATTTCAATCAGTCGCATGGCGTCCTAGCGGTAAAGCCGGCCGAGCAGTTCGTTGGTGTAACGCTCCATTTCCAGCACCAGCAACTCAATGCGCCGGCGCAGGTACATGTAAGCAACCAGCGCGGGAATCGCCACGACCAGCCCGGCGACCGTCGCGATGAGCGCCTCGAAAATGCCGCGCGAAATCTGCGCCGGCTCGCCGAGTCCGTGCTGGGCCACGTCCACGAAGAGTTTCACCATGCCGCTGCAGGTGCCGAGCAGGCCGAGCAACGGGCTGATCTCGGCCACGATGGAAAGCGTCGTCAGCCCGCGCTCCATCCGCCCGACGATCTGGCGGGCGATGGATTGGACCGCCTCGACGTTTTCGTGCTTGGCCATCGCAGAGTGCGCGAAGATGGCGCGGATCAACTCGCCGAGCACCGTGGCGTCTTTCGCGCTGAGCGCCTTGAGTTGTTCGTGATCTGCGCCCGTGGCCGGCATCTTGTCAATGACCTGCTCCAGCGACGGCGCGATGATGCGGGAGCGGCGCAACATCCAGATTCGTTCGAGGATGATCGCCAAACCGACCACCGAGCACAGAAACAGCGGGTACATTGCCACGCCGCCTTGATGAAACCATTCAGGTACCATGTTGTTCTCCTAGTAGTAAAAAGTGAAATCCACGTCGCGCGGTTCATTGCCGAGGTACGCCCGCAATTGCTCCGGCCACGGCGCGAACGGAGCGGACTCTACAATAGCCTTCTGGCAAAACAACGCCAAAATCTCCCCGGCTGTCGTCGCCTTCACCTCCGCATTGGTCACGCTGCCGTCGGGGAGCAACTGGAAATGAATCGTCACCTCGCCCGCGCGCTCGTACAAAGCGTTCTTCTCGATGAGCGCGTACCAACGGCTTTGCACGGCCCGCACAATCGCCTTGTCGTACGCGCCAAACGGACTTTCCGCCACATTGAACGCCGGAATGCCAAGACGTGTGACGCCGACCGACGTCAGGCGCGATTTGCGCGCAGCAATCTCGCGTTCCGATCCGCTGCCCGCGCTTCCCGTGCCGCCGGCCGGTGACGACGGCGGACTCGGTGGAACGGGCGGCGGTTGTGGCAACGAAAGCTCAGGCTTCGCCGGCGGCGTTTCCGGCTGTGGCGGTTCCGGTGGCGGCATCGGCACCGTTTTCGGCGTTGGCGGCGGCGTTAACATCGCCAGTTTCGTTTCCGGCTGCGTCTTCAATCCTTCCTCCGGAACCGGTTTCGGTTTTTCCAGCGCGCCTTTTCGTTCCGTGCCTTCCTTGAGGCCTTTGTTTTCCCCTAGCGATTTCACTTCAGGTTTTGCTTCTTGCGGAGGACGACGCGGCAAATCCAACGGCTTCAACAACGGCGCCGACGCAGCCGGTTTGGACGGCGCGAGCATCGCATGGGCCGGCGCCGGTGATGGCGGCGACGGCGGCGTTGGCCGGCTCGGCGGCAATGGCACGCCCGGCGGCGTTCGTCTTGGTGTCACGTCTTCCGTGCTCAACATCCGCGTGTCCTTGCCGTCGAGGTAAGGCATTTCACCGGTTTTGGCGGTCGGGTTTTGCAGGTTGGCGGCAACGGTGGAACGGTCGGAATAAAAATCGGTTTCCTTCGGCTTCTCGCCGGTGACCTGGTTGCTGTCGGTTTCGATGAACTGTTTCGGGCGGGCCGGCGGCGCGGGCGCCGGGACGGAAAGCGGTGGCGTTTCTTTTTCCTCGACGAACGTGATGACCGGCTCGATTGGCTCGGTTGTCTTTGCCTGTGCGACCACGACCGGTTTCGGCGCGGGCGTGAGCGCCTTCACGATGCTGCCCACCACCGGGACGCGCACGAGCATGGCGCGCTGCTCCCAACCGCTGAGCAAAGCGACGTGCAGGGCCAGCGACACCAGTACAGCCGTTTCAAATTGGACGTTCTCTCGTGACATCAACAAGCACATCATACCAAAATCCGTTGCCGCATCAACGACCGTCGCGCGAGTCACACCATTATTTCGCTGCGTCGCCCGTCCGGTGTTGTGTAATAGCTGTTACACAACACCCGACGGCACAACTGTACCCGTCGAAATGCCGCGGGCAGCGCGCATTCATCGGAAACACACGGCGATTTCCCGATACAGTTCGCTGCGCGTCTGCCAAGCGGTTTCTCCCCGGTATCGTTTGGGCCACAGGGCGCGCGGCAACAAGGGATCGAGCGAGAGGGCGTGTTGCCATGCGATTCGTTCGCGGCGCAGCCACGCGCCCAGTTCAGCAGGCGATGCCGCAAAATGTTTTCTCTCGGCATCCGACAGGGTGGCGGTGGACAGATACGCCTCTTGGCGGCGATTGATTTCCTCGAAATCCCAGGCGCCGCGCACAATCGCGTCGTCCGAATACCCCGCGCCGCAACGCGCTTCCATGATGATCAGCGACTCGACGTCATCTCGAAAATCGCGCAACGCCTCCGACAACTCGTCCACAGGATCGGGACAGACCCAGACGCTTTGTTGCAGGTACCCGAATCCTTTTTGTCGCAGCCAACGCCACAAGCGTATCCGTGCCCGTCGTTGGTGTTGCGGCAGGTCGAAGAGCAACTGACGCCACTGGCCGTCCCACCGTCGGTTCCAGCGCGCCGTCACGTCCTTGCCGCCGAGCGCGGCCAACATGCCCTGTTCGGTCAACGCGCACACCATCCGACCGGCGCGTTTTTCGCGGCGGACGAGTTCGCGCCGCTGCATATCGGCAAGCCGCCGGTGCAACCCGTGCCGTCGTTCCCAAGCCTCGAATGTGTCATTGCGCATTACCCACGGGCCTCTGCCCCATTGCTCCGCGCCCCACAACGCGGCAAGCAGCCAGTCTTCCATGACAGATTTTGCGCTCATTGGTTTCCTCCGTACGTCGGGTGTTGTGTAACAGCTATTACACAACACCCGACGGGATCGCAACGCAAAACAGAACGCGCAAACGGTAAGTGCAAACCAACACTGCAAAGGATAAGCACAGGAATAAGGGGACTACAACGAAGGTCACAATGGCCCCGAACAAACATTACGCGGCGGGTTGCGATGTGCGCAATTTCGGATCGAGTGCGTCGCGCAATGCATCGCCAAACAAGTTCAAGGCGAGCACGAGGAAAAACATCGCGGCGGTCGTGCCGGCCAGTTCCCACCAGTTGCCGAGCCAGAGGCGTTGTTTGGCGTCGTTGATGATCGCGCCCCAGCTCGGTTCGTTGGCGATGCCGACGCCGAGGAAACTGAGGACCACCTCGGTGAGGATGAGGCCGGGGAAACGGAGCGAGAAATTGATGATGACAATGTGGAAGACGTTCGGCGCGATGTGCCGGAACATGATGCCGAGAGGGCTGACGCCGAGGGCGCGCGCCGCAAGCACGTATTGGCGGTCGCGGTGTTTGAGGTACTCGCCGCGGATCAGACGGCAGAGGCCGACCCAGCCGGTGAATCCCATCGCCACGCAGACCGAGAGCAGGCCGCTGTCAATGTAACGGGTCAACGTTTGCATGGCGACGCTGCGTTCCACCACGCCGTGGACGACGTAGGCAATGCCGATGATGAGCAGGATGTCCGGGATGCTGCCGACCACGCTGAAAACGTATGTGATGACGGAGTCGGTTTTTCTCCCGAAATATCCGGCGAACGCGCCGAGGATGAAACCAATGGGAATGACGATGATCGAGGTCAGGAGGCCGATCTCGAAAGCGATGCGCGTGCCTTGGGCGACGAGCAACAGGTTGTCTTTTCCGGCGTAATTGGTGCCGAGCCAGTGACCCCAGCTTGGCGGTTCGTTGCGGATTTCGTAGCGGGCGATTTTGTAGGCCGGTGTCGTGTCGGCAATGCGCGCGCTCCAGAACACGCCCTCGGCGTAGAACCAGACCAACACATAGACCGCGAGGATGCCCAGACAAACCATCGCGAGCCGGTTCCGCCGCAACTGCCGCCAGGCGATGGCCCACAAGGTTTCCGGTTTGATGTCGGTCTTGTTCATTTCAACCGGATCCTCGGGTCCGCCACGGCGTAGGCGATATCGGTGAGTGTGTTGGCCAGCACGAACAGGATGGAGCCAAGAAAAGTTTCCGCGTAGATCACGTCCTCGTCGCCATTGGGAATCGCCATCACCAGCATCCGTCCCAGGCCGGGAATGCCGAAGAAACTTTCCAGCAACAACGAGCCGGTGTACAGGAACGGCAGCGCGATGATGACGTTGGTGAGGATCGGGATCAGCGCGTTGCGCAATACGTGGCTGAAGAGAATCCGTTGCGGCGACACGCCCTTGGCGCGCGCCGTGCGGACGTAGTCCTGATACATTTCATCGAGCACGATGGTGCGATAGAACCGCACGCTGCCGCCGACTCCGGCGATGACGCCGATCAGCACCGGCAAAACGAGATAGTACGGGTTTTCAAAACCCCACACCGGGAACAACCCCCATTCACCGGCCAGCCAGTATTGGGCGACCATGATATAGACGAGCGAACTGACGCTCATGCCCATGACGGCGAGCACCACGAGCGAGCGATCCACCCAAGTATTCCGGTAATACGCCGCCAGCAACGCCAGCGCCACCGCCAGCAGCAGGTTCAGCGAAAACAACGGCAGCGTCACGCACAACGACGGCCAGATGCCTTTCCGCAGGATGTCGCTGACTTTTTCCTTCGTCGTGATGGACTCGCCGAAATCGCCGCGCAACAGCCGTCCGAGCAGCCGGGGAAACTGCGCGTCGAGAAGTTGGCTCGGAAAATCCTGGAGATTGACGAAGTACGGTTTGTCGTAGCCGCGGTCCCTGGTGATCTGGGCGATTTTTTCCGGCGTGGCGTTTTTCCCGGCGATGCGATAGGCCGGGTTGCCGCCGATGACCCGGAACAACAGGAACGTCAGCATCAACACGCCGAGCATGATCGGAACCACAGAAAGCAACCGGCGTATGAGGTAGGCAGTCATGGCGTCAGTGGGGCAGCACCTTGTAGTATTTCGCGCCGGCGTACGAGAACGGGTGGCGCTTGTAGTTCTGGAACCACGGCTGATAAAGCCCGTAGGTCAGCGGGTACGTCATCAACGCCCACGGGCAATCCGCCAGCACGATGTCCACCATCTGCTCGTACAGCGCCGTGCGCTCCGGCGAATCGGGCATCACGGAAATGCGTTTGTACAGCGCGTCAAATTCGGGATTCTCGTAGTTGGTGGCGTTGACGCCGGGGCATTTGTTCGGGCCGTAGAACAGTTTCAGGAAATTTTCCGCGTCCGGATAATCGCCGACCCAGCCGGCGTACGCGATTTGGTAGTGGCCTTCCTGTTTGCGGCGCAGGTACTCGGCAAAACTCAACTGCTGGACGACCAGGTCCACGCCAATGGCACGCAGGTGGTCCGTAAAAAATTCCCCCATCTGCCGCGCGTCGGTGCTGCCCGCACCGGCCATCATCAGGGTCAGCCGCAGCGGCCGGTTGTTTTTGTCGCGCCCGCCGGCGTAGCCGGCCTCGGCGATGAGTTGTTTGGCGCGGTCGAGGTTGTAGCGATACGGGTACGGTTTGTCGGTGTGGCCGCCGATGCCGGGCGGAATCGGCGAGTGGGCCGGCGTGTAGCGGTTGTTGTAGATGACCTCGCACAGTTTCGGCACGTCAATCGCGCAGGCAAACGCCTGCCGCAGTTGCGGGTTCTGGCCGCCGACCGCGGGGTCTTTCATGTTGAAGGCGATGTACAAGATGGTTGGTTCGGGCGTCTTGTAGAGGCGGATGCCGCGTTGTTTCAATTCGTCGCTCAAGCCGAGGTCGGGCGCGATGGCTTTTTGGAAGTAATCCTTGTTCAACCCCGCGGCGGCAATCTGCCCGGACAAGAACATCTGCCAGAAAGTGTAGTACTCGCTCACGTCGTACTCGATGATCCGGTCCACGATGGGCAACGGTTTCCCGGCGTCCTCAAGCAGTCCCGCCTCGCGGTCGCCGGGCGCGCCCACGTCGGGGTATTGCTGTCCGCTGAAGAACGGGTTGCGGTCGTACTCGATGCGGTAGCGGCGGCGCCATGATTTCAGGCGGAACGGCCCGGTGCCGACGGGATGGGACCGAAAATCTTGTTTGTAAAATTCGACAGCCTCGCGCGGCACGACGAACGTAAAGGACATGGTCAACGTCCAGAGCAGTTGCGGATAGGGATGGGCGAGCTTGATTTGGAGCGTGTGATCATCCACGGCGATGAAGCCGGGGACGGGCGCTTGGAAATTGCCTTTGTCAGCCCATTCCTTCGCGCCAAGGACGTGATGAATGAAAATCCAATCGCCGTCCGATGAAATCTGCGGGTCAATCAGCCGTTTGAACGAATAGATGAAATCGTGCGCCGTCACGTCACGTCCCTTGCCGCCGGGGAAACACTTGTCATCAGGAAACCGAACGCCTTTGCGCAACCGGAACGTGTAGGTCAATCCATCGTCGGACACCTCCGGCAACGCTTCCGCGAGGCGCGGGATGACCTTGTACGGGCGCTCTAAGTAGGAGTATTCCAGCAATCCTTCATACACCCGGCAGATTTCCTCGGCGGTCGAAACGTCACCGCTGTCAACGGGATCGAAGCCGCGAAAATCGCCGCCGATCAAGTGGAGCGTCCGGTCTTGGCTTTCCTGTTTCGGGGCGCAACCCGCCAGCGCGAAAAACAACAAGCTTCCCGCCGCCGCAATCCGGGTCAACAGGCCGACGGAGAGCATCCATGCCTCCGAATGTTGGTCAATTCACCGGCGCAGGCGCCGGAGCCTGTTCCGTTGTCGTCCCGGGAATCGCCGGGGCAGCGCCGCCCGGCACCGCCGGCGCGGTCTGCTGCAACTTGTTGAGCAGCGACGGCGCCTGTGTTTGGCCGCTGCGACGCGAATGTAGGACAGCCAGTGTCAACGTTGTCGCCAACAAAATGCACGCGCAGTAGATCGTCATCCGGACCAGCGGCGTGATCGAGCCGCCGAACACCGTCTCGGTCATCTGCCCGCCAAATGCCGCCCCGACGCCTTGGTCGGAAGACTTTTGCATCAGGACCAGCACCACCAACACGGCCGCGATGATCACGTGAATCGTCGTCAATATCCAAATCAATATGTTCATGATTGTACTCCTGCCTTCACAATGACGGCAAACCCGTCCGCTTTCAAGCTCGCTCCGCCGACCAGCGCGCCGTCAATGTCGGGCTGACCGAGCAATTCCTTTGCATTGTCCGGCTTCACGCTGCCGCCGTACTGGATGCGCACGCGCGCCGCCGTGTCGGCATCGAACAACGAGCCGATCAGCTTGCGGATGAACGCGTGAACATCCTGCGCCTGTTGCGGCGTGGCCGTTTTGCCGGTGCCGATGGCCCAGACCGGTTCGTAGGCAATCACCGTTTCGAGCATCTCGTTCTTGCTCAACCCGGCGAGGCCGCCGGTAATGTGCGCGCGAACAACCTGCTCGGTCCGGTTCGCCTCGCGCTCCTTCAACGTCTCACCCACGCACACAATCGGGCGCAGCCCGTTGGCCAGCGCCGCTTTCGCGCGCTTGTTCACGCCCGCGTCGGTCTCGCCGAAAAACTGTCGTCGCTCGCTGTGGCCGATGACAACGTAACGGACGCCGAGTTCCTTGAGCATCGGCGCTGAGATTTCGCCCGTAAAAGCGCCTTCCTTTTCCCAGTGGACGTTCTGCGCCGCCAGTTGGACATTCGAGCCGTCCAACACCGGCTGGACGGCTGCCAGCGCGGTGAACGGCGGGCAAACGACGATTTCAACAGATTCGACGCCGGCGACTTCGGCCTTGAGGGCGTTGACGAGCGCGACGGCTTCCGCCGCCGTCTTGTACATCTTCCAGTTGCCGGCAATGATGGGTTTTCGGTTCGGATTCATGCAGGCGGGTAGTGTCCAGATTTACGGCCAACAGTCAATACTTCTGTGCGATTTCTCCGCGATGCCGGCAAGCGCCCGTTGGGGGAGGATTATTTTCGTGCCTTTCGTGTCGTTCGTGATTAGAAATCCACCATGCCATTATCCATTCGCGATCATTGTGTTTTTGACCAGCTTTCGCTCGGTGAAATCATGTTGCGGCTCGATCCCGGCGAGGGGCGCATCCGCACCACGCGCCATTTCTCAGCCTGGGAAGGCGGCGGCGAGTACAACGTCGCGCGCGGCCTGCGGAAATGTTTCGGATTGAAAACAGCCGTCTGCACGGCATTCGTGGACAACGAAGTCGGCCATCTGATCGAGGACTTTATCCTGCAGGGCGGCGTCGCCACCGATTTCATCCTTTGGCGGCCTGACGACGGCATCGGACGGACCATCCGCAACGGGTTGAACTTCACCGAACGCGGATTCGGCGTGCGCGGCGCGGTGGGCGTCTCCGACCGGGGCAACTCGGCCGCGAGCCAGCTCAAGCCCGGCGATTTCAACTGGAACAACATCTTCGGCAAGCTCGGCGTGCGCTGGTTCCATACCGGCGGCATCTTCGCGGCATTGAGTGAAACGACCGCTGCGCTCGCCATCGAGGCCGTCAAGGCCGCCGCCAAACACTGCGCCATCGTCAGCTACGACCTGAACTACCGGCCCAGCCTCTGGAAAAGCATCGGCGGCCAGGCGAAGGCGCGCGAGGTCAACCGCGAAATTGCCAGGCACGTGGACGTGATGATTGGCAATGAGGAGGACTTCAGCGCGTGCCTCGGTTTTGAGGCGGATTTTACGAAGATCAAGACCGACGTGTTCAAAAAGATGATCGCGACGGCGGTGGCTGAGTATCAGAATTTCAAAGTCGTCGCCACCACGTTACGCGGTGTCATCAGCGCCACCAGAAACGATTGGAGCGCGATTTGCTGGCACGACGGCAAGTTCTACGAGAGCCGCAAGTATCCCGGTCTCGAAATCCTCGACCGCGTGGGCGGCGGCGACAGTTTCGCCAGCGGATTGATCTACGGTTTCCTGAAGACCGGCGACCCGCAGAAAGCGGTGGACTACGGGGCCGCGCACGGCGCGCTGGCCATGACCACGCCCGGCGACACCTCGATGGCCACGCTCAAGGAAGTTGAAAAACTCATGGCCGGCGGCAGCGCCCGCGTCCAACGCTGAGAACGTATTTGAAAACTCGCCGTGGATACCTCTTGGGATGGGTACGTTTGTAGTAACGCACGCAGTCCCATGCCGTTTCGGGACGGAGTGCGGATTGTTTGGCCGGAACGATCTCCCGCAACGCCACTTCGCTTCGCTACGTGGCTCACTACGAACTACCCTTTGAATGGGGTTCGCGGTCGCCTCAACACAGGCGCGGTAAGACCTTTTCAGTCTTGAGTTATATCAGCGGATTTCATGCTCTTTTCGCGGTTAAGCGTAATAGCAATACAAGAACGCTAAGCGGAATGCGGTAAGGTAACTGTTGGGAGGAAATAGACGTGTTCGGATGGATAGCACTGATAGCTTTTTGGACGGTGGCTATTCGCCTCTGGGTTGTGGATGGACCGAAGACGCCATTGATCTTCATTGCGCTCTGGATCATTGGCTTGCTTGCGTTCCCTCGCTTCGGCTGGCCCAGTTACGCCTTCATGAGTTATCAAGCGGGTCTGGCTGCCATACTGTTGATCATTGAGCGGTACAAATCGGCCATGCCATGAGAAACCGGAAAGAAGAGGACTCCCAACACGCCATCGCAGGATATGCCTCGCAAGCTCGGCAATCCTGAACGGCAACGTTCATGAACGCAGCAACATCTTCTCAACCTGCTTCAAGGGCAGGCAGTTTACGACATCGGCTTTCGTCAGCCAGCCTTTGCGGGCGATGCCGACGCCCAGCGCGAGCGATTGGTAGTCGTCAATGTTGTGGGCGTCGGGATTGATGGCGCACTTGACGCCGAGTTCCTTCGCACGTTTCCAGAGCCGCCAGTCCATGTCGAGCCGGTACGGATGCGCGTTCAGTTCGATGATTTTGCCGTACCGCGCCGCCGCCTCGATCACGTCGCTCATGTTGACGGCGTAACCTTCCCGCTCCAGCAACAACCGGCCCGTCGGGTGCGCCAGCATCGTGACCTGCGGATGCGCCAGCGCCTTGCAGATGCGCGCGGTTTGTTGCTCTGCCGGAAGGTTGAAACTGGTGTGAACAGCGGCAATGATGAAGTCACAGACTGCCAGCGTGTCGTCGTCGAAATCGAGCGAGCCGTCGGGAAGGATGTCCACCTCGGAGCCGAAGAAAATACGAAAATCTTGCTTGGAGTTGAGCCTTCTTATTTCCTCAGCCTGCTGGCGGAGGCGTTTTTCGTCGAGGCCATTGGCTTGGCGCTGGCCTTTGCTGTGGTCGGCGATGCCGATGTACTCCAAGCCGAGATCGAGCGCGGCCTGTGCCATCGCCTCGATGGTCTCGATGCCGTCGCTCCACGTCGAGTGAACATGGAACGCCCCCCGGAGATTTTCCTTTTCGATCAGCTTCGGCAGGAGACCTTTCTCGGCCGCCTCGATCTCACCCATGTCCTCGCGCAGTTCCGGCTCGATGTAGTCGAGATCGAGCGCGGCGTACAAGTCCTGTTCGGTCTTGCACTTGATGCTGCTTCCAAGCTCCTTCGCACTTTGCCGCCCTCGCCCCTCGGCGTCTCGCAGACTCGGCTTCTCCTTTTCGGCTGCCGGCGAGAAGCCATACTCGTTCAGCGACAGGTTTTTCAGGCGCAACGCCCGCGCCCGCATCGCGATGTTGTGCTCCTTGCTGCCGGTGAAATAGTTCAGCGCAAACGCAAACTGGTCGTCGTTCACCACACGCAGGTCGGCCTGAATGCCGCCCTTGAGGACGACACTCGCTTTCGTCTCGCCTTGCGCCGACACGCTGATCACGCCGGGCGTGGCCACGAACGCTGCAATGATGCCGGGCGCATCCTTCGGCTTGGCGCTCACGAGAAAATCCGCGTCGCCAATGGTCTCGCGGCAGCGACGCAGGCTGCCGGCGACGCTGGCGCGGCTGACGCCCTCGAGCGCGCGCAACGCTTCCAGCACGCCCTCGGCGGCGGCGCGCACCTTGTGGATGTGATGGCGCGCGGCGAATTTGCGGACAAGCTCGATGCCCTCGATGATTTTCTGCTGCGATTTCTCGCCGAACCCGTCGAGCGCCGCGACCTTGCCGGCGCGGCAGGCCGCTTCGAGTTTCCCGATGGAATCCACCTTCAGTTTGTCGAACACGATCTTTGCGCGTTTCGGGCCGAAACCGGGGATGCGCAGCATGTCGAGCAGCCCCTTCGGCAGCGATGCTTTCAACTGCTCGTAAAACTCCAGCCGGTTGGTCGTCACCATCTCGGTGATCTTCGCGGCGAGGTCGTTGCCAATGCCTTTGATATCGGTCAGGCGTTGTTCGTCCACGAGGTACTGAAGGTCTTCCTGCAAGCTCTCGACGATCCGGGCGGCGTTGTAGTAGGCGCGAATGCGAAACGGATTCTCGCCCTTCAACTCCAGCAACTGCCCGATCTCATTGAAGATTTCGGCGATTTCTTTCTTGTCCATTGGCCTACTTTCGCACTTGGAGCGTGGACGTCACGTCGCGGACGCCCTCCGTCTCCAACGCAAGGGACATCGCTTTCGAAATGTGTGCGTGGTCCGTCACGGCCCCCGCCAGCGTGACGCGCCCGTCGGTGGTGTTGACCGAAATGCTCAAGGCCGAAAGACTGCCGTCAGCGGCCAGTTTCGCCTTGATGCGGGCCGTGACGGCGGCGTCGCTGGCCACGTGCGCGGCGCGTTCGCCCCAGTCCAAGGCAGAGCGCCGCATGACCTTGCCGGTGCGCGCCAACTCGGTTTTGATCTCCGGCGTTGTCAGGTGCCACGCCGTCAACTTGGCATCAACCGTTTCGACGGTCTGCTGCACCTTGGCTGCCGCTTTGTTCTGCGCCTGGCGAATTCCGGGTTGGCTGCGTCCGACGGCAAAATACCAGACGGTGGCGAGGGTCAGGACGATTCCCAACAGCAATCCGATGAAGAATTCTTTCATGATCAGGACACAGCTTATGGCGGAAGGCGGCGCAGGTAAAGATTCTTGTTGCAGCGGAAGGTTTCTGACAGGATGCCTCCCGTTCGATGAGCACGACACCGACCACTGACGCCGAACTGGTCCGCCACGCGCAAGCCGGCGACCTGCCGGCGTTTGACGAACTCGTCAGCCGCCACGAGCGTCGCGTCTATACGCTCGCCCGCCGCATCGTGGCGCAGGAACAGGACGCCGAGGACGTGACGCAGCAGGCGTTCCTGAGCGCGTTGGAAAACCTCGACAGTTTCCGTGGCGAAGCGAGCTTCGCCACGTGGCTCTCACGGATCGCGACGCACGCCGCGCTGAAAGTGATTCGCAAACGCAAGGGGCTGCCGATGGAATCGCTCGACGAAATCGCGCTTCCGCATCCCGAGTTCATCGCCACGTGGAAGGAATCGCCGGTCCATCTTGCCGAGCGACGCGAGACGGCCCATCTGATTGACGCCGCCCTGGCCGAGTTGGACGAGAAACACCGCCTGGTGTTCCTCTTGCGCGACGTGGAAGGGCTTTCGGTGAAGGAAACGGCGGACGCCCTGGCGTTGAGCGAAGCGAACGTGAAGGTCCGGCTGCTCCGCGCCCGGCTCGAATTGCGGGAGAAACTCACCCGCGCTTTCGGCGACGAATCCAGCCGTCTTCAACCTCACTCGCATTCCTAGCGCAGGGGCAACGGAATTGGCTTCCTCTTCAACTGAGGCGATAAACAATGCGGGCTTTCTCCAAGTCGTAGGGTGTCATTTCCATTTTGACGCGGTCGCCGACACTGAGGCGGATGAAGCGTTTGCGCATCTTGCCGGAGATGTGGGCCAGAACCTGGTGGTTGTTTGCGTTCATCGCCACGTGAAACATCGTGCCGGGCAGCACCTTGGTGATGGTCCCTTCGACATTGATGACTTGATCCATCCGACAATCCTTTTGTTGCATTCCTGTCGGTGTTGCTTCAGGCGTCAAAGGACAGGCTTTGAACCCGGATAAAAGCGCTGGCCTCAACCATGCGCGGGATGCACACCCTACGCGCAATCCCTGAAATAGCGAATTGTTTCGCGATCTATTTCGCTGGTGCCGTCCGCTGAGTCAGCGACACCGCAAACGGTGAAACCTTCCTCGTGGATGGACCACGGACGGGGCCATTGTAATTAAGGCATACATTGATGCGCGCTTATGGTAGATTGGCCACATCAACTCATGGCAATCATCCATCACAAACCATCCGGAGCGCGGGCCGAATACCAAGAACAACAACGACTGCGGGTCCAGGAGGCTCCCAGCCTTGCGGATCAGTTCCCGCAACTGAAATCTCTCACCGTTAAACTCGAATATCACGATTCTGAAAATCGTGAAAAACGCAACCGGCTCAAGTACATGGTCAACCTCGATAATGTGAAGTCGGTGTTTCGATTCAAGTGTCCCAACAGCGGTTGTATTGCCGGGGACTTCGATTTGACCAAGAAAGTGGCGGAAGCCGTTGCCAGGCATCTCACCAATGTGACGGGGGAAATGGATTGCAAGGGGAGGACGACCAACCGGGAACGCTGCTGTAACGTGCTGTACTACACGCTCCAGCTTGGTTATCACCGGATGAAGACCTGAGCGGGAAGTTCCTGTGTCGGGAAGTTCCTGTTGCTATTCAATGGAAACAGGCTATGGTGCAGCCGCTCGCAGATAGAAGCAGTTGCAGTGAGATTGGTAGATTATCAGGCGATTTTTATGCTCGGTGATGATCCTAAACTCGAATCTTTTGAGAACAGTCACTGAGACCTCCTAACAGCAGCAGAAAGAACAAACCAAATGGCCACCAGGCTATTCGCAGGAAACCCGTTCCTTTCCAACAGTTCGACGCAACCCGGTCAATAGAAAGATTCAACCATGTTTCGTTTGAAAGCAGGCCCCCGTTTTGAATATCGAGCGAAAGAAAAGCAGCGGGTCAAGGATTCGCCCCTTCTGGCGGAGAAGTTCCGGCAGTTGAAGTCGCTGACACTGGATCTTGCCTACTACGACGCCACGCGCGCCACCAAGCATGCCCAAATCAAGTACGTGCCCAACCTCAACACCGCCAAAGCTGTCTTCCTCGTTGATTGTCCCAACCACGAATGTATTGGCGGCGATTTCGAGCTGACCGGGGAAATTGCCGGGGCGATTGCCAAACATCGGGCCAGCGCAAGTGGCGAATTGATCTGCCAAGGTTGGCTGAGCAAAACCACGATCAACACAGTCCCTTGCCACAATGTCCTCCATTACAAGCTCAGCTTCGATTACCAGTCCAACAACGGACAATAATCGCGGTTTGACGGCAGCCTCTCGGAACGTGGCGGTTGATCCGGACATCCGCTCCGCGTTTGAGAAACATTTCGCTTGTGAAAGCTGCGAAATCAGCGTTCACTGCGCGCGGTGAACCTGTTGCTCGCAGATGCGCATGCCCCGAATTGCCACCGGCCACTTCCGGAGGAATGGGGCGGAACCCAACACACGGGAACACGGACGAAGGCGTGAAAACGTTCCCGGTGATCGCGTTGGTCGTCCTGTTGTCAGCGGTTCACAAAGCGGATTCGTCCACAGCCACTGCCGACGGTTACCGGGGAATCTGGTACGGGCTTAAGGAGTACGGGGGCGGATACGCGTTCTTCCCGTCCCAACATTCGCCGTTTGCGATTCACTGCCCCAAGGTCAACAAAACGTTCTTCGTCTATGGCGGCACTGTCGCGGGCAAATTGCAGTTGCAGGCCATGGCATCGTATTACGACCACAAACGCGACGTGGTGCCGCGGCCCACCATCGTCCACGACTGGGGCGAATGGAACCTCACAGCGTCGCGGGCAGCCGATGCGCACCGGAATCCGACCATCTGCGTTGACGGCGACGGTTATGTCTGGGTTTTCGTGAGCGGCCACGGCGATGCCGCTTACATGTACCGGGCCAAGAAACCCCACAGCGTTGAGGGCTTCGAGCGGATCCACGCCACGCCGATGACGTATCCCAACCCGTGGTGGATTCCGGGCAAGGGGTTTTTCGTGTTTCTCACCAGGTACGATCACAGCCGCGAATCGTTCTGGATTGCCAGCCCGGACGGCAACGGTCTCGCTGACGGCGAAACCTGGAAAACGCCCGGCCAATTGAGCGCGTGGACAGTGGGCCGCGAGGGGGAGAAGCCCGGACACGGCCTTTACCAGTTCACCGCGGCGCGCGGCGCTCGTGTTGCCACAGCCATCAACAACTGGATCGGGCGCACGCGGGACCGCTCGAATCTGTTCTATTTGCAGAGCGACGACATGGGCAAGACCTGGCAAACCGCCGACGGCAAGGATTTCATCCCGCCGGTTCGAGAGGTCAAATGCCCAGCGTTGGTGCGCGACTTTTGGAGTGAACAGTTGCAGGTCTATATCCAGCACTTGACATTCGACCGGCAAGGCCGGCCTGCGATTTTATTGCTGACCTCGCCCGCAGGTCAGACCAACGAAGGTCCCGGCAAGCCGCGAACGTGGACGGTTGCGCATTGGGTGGGCGACCGCTGGGCATTGTACCCGGTGACCACGTCCTCGCATAACTTCGATTGCGGCTCGCTCTACATCGAAGACGATGGAACATGGCGGATCATCGGTCCGACCGAACCCGGCCCGCAACCCTGGCGCAGCGGCGGCGAGGTCGTCATGTGGACCAGCAACGATGAAGGCAAGACGTGGAAGAAACTCAAGCAACTCACCACCGGCAGCCGGCACAATCACTGTTACGTGCGGCAACCGGCCAACGCGCATCCCGATTTCTACGCGCTGTGGGCGGACGGCCACGGCCACGACAAGCTCGCCCCCTGCCGCCTGTACTTCTGCAACAAGGCCGGCGACGTGCGCGTCCTTCCGTCAACGATGGAGGCCCCGTTCGCGCGACCGCTGCCGCTCAACCGTGATTCGCATTCGACGGCGTTACGGTGAGCAACCCGCGGGGGCGTTTACAGTTCTTTCCATTTGCCGGGGACGGGAACCGGATAAAAACCGTTCGCATCCGCCTGGACCGGCGGCGGACTGTCGTTGGTCAGGTTGTCAATGTTCGGGCAGAACTGGAAGTCCGATGCCATTGCCTCGTCCCACGTAACCACTTTGCCCATGTGAACCGCTGCCCGGCCCATGATGTCGGCGAGGTTGGAGAGCGCGGCGCGTTTGGCTTCGTTGAATGGCTTGTCCTTGCGGATGGCGTCCAGCAGATTGTTCCACTGGGCTTCCCACGGCGTGAACGGCTCGGCATCGGCTTTCCATGCGATGTTGTCGCGCTCGCAGCGATGGTCTTTGTAGGTGTGAACCGTGCCGATGTGGCTGGGACCGGAGAACTGCGCGGCGCATTTGGTGCCATGCACGAACGTGGCAAACTCGTTGTAGCAGTTCGGCAGCCAGCGGACGACGTCATATGCCTTGGTGCCGTCGGGGAATGTAAACTCAATGCTGTATGAATCGAGTCCCTGACCACAATCAGTGCTCCCGAACGCGCGCCCACCGACGCCGTGGGCGGTCACCGGATAGGCGCCCTTGAGCCAGCAGATCTCGTCAATCTGGTGGATGTTCATCTCCGCGTACAACCCGCCCGACACCCAGAAGAAGTGCGTGAACTTCCGAACCTGCCAGTGCAGGTCCTTCTCGGTCTCCGGTCGTTTGGGCAACCGTCCGCATGGCTGCATCCGATAGGCGCGGATCAGTTGAATGTCGCCCAGTTCGCCGGCGTTGATGCGCCTCATGAGTTCGTGCCGGTTCACCGAATGCCGGCATTGGAGGCCGGCGGCGATCTTGAGGTTCTTCTTCTCCGCGACTTCCCCGGCCTTGATGACGCGGCGCACGCCCACTGGGTCGGCGGCAAAAGATTTTTCCATGAACACGTTCACGCCCTTCTGGACGGCGTATTCGAGCTGGCCCGGACGAAAGCCCGCGTAGCCGGTCAACATCGCCACGTCGCCCGGCTTCAGGCTGTCAATCGCCTTGCGCCAAGCATCGAACCCCGTGAACCGCCGCTCGGGCGGCACGTCCATATTTTGTGGGTATTTCTCGCTGAGGATCTTGTGGGACCGGAGCAACCGGTCCTCAAAGATGTCGGCCATGACCACCATTTTGACGGGGCCATTGGGCGAATCGAAAGCGTTGACCGCCGCGCCGCTGCCGCGTCCGCCGCAGCCGATGAGCGCCAGACGGATGGTGTTGCTTGCCGCCGCATGCACATGCGGGATGGAGACTCCCGCCAAGGCGGAAGCCGCCGTGAAGCGGCCGATGTCCTTGATGAATTCGCGGCGGGAACGATGGGGGGTGGGAGAGGTGTTCTTCATATGGTTGTGGGGGTTGGTTGTGTGCTTCGACGCAAAATCTTACTGTCCATTCATGAGCGGCACAAGACAATTAACGACCTGATGTGAGCGGCAATGTCGCCTTGTCCGCAATCAGCACCGGCGAATCGTAAACCGGCACTTGCTTGAATAGAGCGGTCTCACCTTCACGCGACCAGCGGCCGCGCGGAATTTCATGGACGCGACCGGTCCTCAAGTCCACGTAAACCGGCTGCGTGAAGTTCAATTGGTGAAATCGGAAGTCCGCGGCGGTCTTGCGATTGTCGTTGCCGGGCACTTCGTCATGAATCCAAACCGTGACAATCGCCCGGCCGCTCGGCTGGTGCCGATAGGCATAAGCGGTCAACGGCAAGTCCGTCTTGGCTTCGTGCAGGAAATCCTTGATTCGTGCCAAGCGGTTGTCGAACACCGCGGCGAGATTCTGGACGGCATAGTAAGCCGGCTTCGGGTATTCCACCGTGCCATCATCGCGCGACCGCAACAGTCCCTTCCGATTCATTTCATCCGGATACTTCATGTCCATGATGGCAAAAACCGATGATTCCTTGTCGCGCCCCAAGTCGCCCAAGAGCCGCCGCAACACGTGCTTGGCCTGAATCAATTCGGTCCAGGGATAATTCGCCATCGCCCGTTTTTTTCCAATTTCCGACGGGCACCCGGCCTCGCCCTGGCGGATCACGATCCGGTCGGAGTATTGGGTAACCAGCTTCTCCAACTCGATTTCGGGGCCGCGCACATCCGGGTTTCCTTGATGCCGGTGATGCGAGATTTGATCAATGAGATGCAGTTTGTCCTGCTCTTTGAGAATCTCCAGCACCTTGCCTGCGTACTTGTAATTCACGCCGCTGCCCAGCCCGAAGGCGATGATGGTGGCGTTGGATTGCGCCGACCGCACGGTCTCGGCGGTCAGGACAAACAGACGCGCGTAGTCCTGCGCGGCAACCTTGTAGTTTGGTTCGTTCCAGACTTCCCATTCGGTGATCACGTCGCGATACCGGACGACGTTGGCCCGGACCCACCGCGCCCACGCCGCGAGCGCCACGTCCGAGGTCGGCACGCCGCCCATCAGGCTCGCCTGCCCGCCACCCTCATAGATGGGGTTTCCGTAGGACAAGCACATCCAAGGGGTAACGCCGTGCCGCGGCATGTCGAAGACCGCTTCGTCGAGCCAGGCAAAATCATAAACGCCCTTCACCTGTTCGGTCTTCGCCCATCCAGCCTGAATCCGCGCCTTCTTGATGCCGAGCGGGCCTAAATAGTCTTTCCAGTGACGGTACACGGTGAAATCGCGGTCCATGGTTTCCGCGCCCACCGACCAGTTGGACCCGGCGATTTCCTTCGCGTGGTGCGGCTTGATCTTCCCGATGGCTGGATACTCAATGCCTTCGTTGTCCCCAAGCGCAACTGTCGCCGTCAGCAACCAAGCAGACAAGCAACTCCAGAGGAGACGCTGTGTATGTATTGTTCGTGGTCTTTTCATGTTCATCTTCGCATCATTGAACGGCCGGTTTTTTTTCGCCAAACAGGTACATCTGCGGAAGCGGCTCTTTGACTTTGGATTTCCGCTTCGTCTTCGCCAGTTTCGGTTTGCCTTCGGCGGAGAGTTCGGCTTCTTCGAGATTGTTCAAGACTTCCTTCGCGCGCTGGATGACTTCCTTGGGCAGACCGGCGAGACGGGCCACTTGAATGCCGTAGCTCTTGTCGGTGCCGCCGGGCAGAATCTTGTGGAGGAAGACGACCTGGTCGTGCCATTCGCGGACGGCGACGTTGAAGTTCTTGAGGCGCGGGAGCGTGGCGGCCAGCTCGGTCAACTCGTGGTAGTGCGTGGCGAAAAGCGTCTTGGCGCCGACGTTGTTGTGGAGATGCTCGGCGACCGACCACGCGATGCTGAGGCCGTCGAACGTGCTGGTGCCGCGGCCGATCTCGTCGAGGATGATCAGGCTGCGCGGCGTGGCGTTGTTGAGGATGTTGGCGGTCTCGTTCATCTCGACGAGGAACGTGCTCTGGCCGCGGCTGAGGTCGTCGGTCGCGCCGATGCGCGTGAAGATGCGGTCCACCAGTCCGACGGTGGCGCGCGCGGCGGGGATGAACGAGCCGGTCTGCGCGAGCAACGCGAGCAACGCGACTTGCCGGATGTAGGTGCTCTTGCCGGCCATGTTGGGGCCGGTGATGATGAGGATTTGGTTCTCGCGGTTGTCGAGCCGGGAATCGTTGGGGACGAAACGTTCCTCGATCAACGTCTGTTCGAGGACAGGGTGGCGTCCTTCAGCAATCTCGATGAGGTCGCCGTCGTTGACGGTCGGCCGGCAGTAGTTCTGGTGGCGGGCCAGCTCGGCGAAGCCGGCGAGCGCGTCAAGCTGGGCGAGCGCGACGGCGGTCTGCTGGATGGCGAGGGATTGCTCCTCGACCTTGGCGCGGACTTGCTGGAACAACTCGAACTCCAGCGCCTTCGATTTGTCCTCTGCGCCGAGAATCTTGCTTTCCATCTCCTTCAACTCCGGCGTGTAGAAGCGTTCGCCGTTGGCGATGGTCTGCTTGCGGATGTAGTCGGCCGGCGTCTTCGCGAGGTTCGCCTTCGTGATTTCGATGTAGTAGCCGAAGACCTGATTGTAGCGGACTTTGAGCGACGGGATGCCGGTGCGCTCGATTTCCTGTTGCTGGAGCGCGGCAATCCAACTCTTGCCTTCGGTTGAGGCGCGACGGAGTTCGTCGAGTTCGGCGCTGAAACCGGGCTTGATGAGGCCGCCGTCCTTGAGGCCGAGCGGTGGCGCGTCCTCGATGGCGCGTGCGATGAGTTCGGCGAGCGCGGGTTGCTCGGTGATTTGATTGCAGAGCGAGGCCAACAAACTGTAGGCCGCGTCACCTGACGCGCCGCCGCGTGGGGTCACGCAGCCTACAACGGCTTTCAAGCCGGGCAGTGCGGCGAGGGAATCTTTGAGGGCGACGAGGTCGCGGGCGTTGCCGCTGTTGGTGCTGAGGCGACCAAGGAGACGCTCCATGTCGCGGACGGCGCGGAGTTGCTCGCGGAAATCGGCGAGCCTGTGCGGTTCGTCGCAGAACGAGGCGACAACGCTCTGGCGGGCGTTGATGGCGGCCACGTCGCGGAGGGGGTGCGTGATCCACTCGCGCAACAGGCGCGCGCCCATCGGCGTGAGCGTGCGGTCCACGCATCCGACCAGCGTGTGGCGCCGGTCGCCGCGGGCGCTGTCGAGCAGTTCGAGGTTGCGCTGCGTGACGGCGTCGAGCGTCATGAAATCGCTGACGTGATAGACGGTGAGCCGGTGGATGTGGCTGGTGTTGCGGCGGAGCGATTGCTGGAGGTAATGCAACGCCGCGCCCGCCGCGCCGATGCCGACAGTGAGGTCGGCGGCGCCAAAGCCGTCGAGCGATTGCGTCTTGAAATGGTCGCGCAACGCAAAGAAAGCTGTCTCGCGCTCGAACGTCCAGCCATCGTGCGGGGTGAGCGGGACACTTGAGATTTGAGATTTGAGGGTCTCGAGTTCCTCGGTGGGAACGATGATCTCGGCGGGACGAACGCGGGCAAGTTCGTTGGCGAGTTGCTCGGCGTTGCGCAACTCGGCGACTTTGAAGTCGCCGGTGGTGAGGTCCACGAGGGCGAGGCCGAAGCGGCCGGCGTCGGAACAGAGCGAGCCGAGGAAGTTGTTGCGGGTGGAATCGAGCAGCTTGCCGTCGAAGTGCGCGCCGGGGCTGAGGATCTGGGTGATGTCGCGGTTGACGAGTTTGCCGGGCTTGGCTTCCTCGAGTTGGTCGCAGATGGCGATTTTGCGTCCGTGTTTGAGGAGCCGGCCGATGTAGGTCTCGGCGGCGTGGTGCGGGATGCCGCACATGGGGACGCCGTTGCGGGCGGTGAGCGTGAGGTTGAGCAGCCCGGCGACGGTCTTGGCGTCATCGAAGAACATCTCGTAGAAGTCGCCGAGCCGGAACAGCAGGAGCGCGTCGGGCGGAATCTGGTGTTTGACGCGGCGGTACTGCTGCATCATGGGCGTGAGGCCGTCGGATTGTGTCGGGCTGGGCATGCGGCGGGATTATAGCGTGGCGCGGCTGGTTGACAAAGCTGTTTTGCGGAGTAAGGTGCGCGTGGAGGTCTTTATGAGACTTTTGATTCAAGTGGTGGTGATCGGCATGATGATGGCGACGGTCGCGTCCGCAAAGGAAACTCCTCCTTCCGACGAACTTAACGCGCAACAGGCTCAGGCCGCAGCGGAACTGCGCCTTCAAGACCGGATGTTTGGGTTGCTGATGGCGGCGTATTTCGAGGTGCAACAGGACCAGATCGAGCGCGATTACGAACGGCGGTTGAGGATCGGCGCTGGCGAGGGGAACGACAATACGGGATTGGTGGTCTATTCACCGATGAAGATCGAAAGCCAATTGCCGAGCGCGTATCGCATGCTCATTCACAAGGAACGCGAGTTGCGGCTGGCTCGCATGGCGCGGAACGTGACGGATTTGCTCGATTTGTACCAGTCCCGACGGGTCGGCGACCAAAAGGAAATCGGGATGAGCATTCCCAGCGCGGTGGACATGGAGACCGCCATGAAAGAGGTGAAAAAACTCCTGGCGGCGCGGATGGAACGACCGCGCGACCCGCGGCAGTGGGCCGAACACAGCTCGGACACGATGCAGTCAGCATCATTGGAACAAGAAAAGGAACAACCCGCTCTTGAGGTGATGCTGCAACGCGTGCTGGAGGCCGAGAAAAAGGCGGCAGCAGCGCGAATCGAGCAACAACGGCCGGGCCTGATGGAAAGCATTCTGTTTGGATTGCCGATGCTGAGAATCCCATCCGCAATGCGTCCGTAACGTTGCTCCGTCAGCGTGTTGTTACTCCAACCGCAGAACCATCTGCGGTGAGCGCGACGATTTGATCACCGCTGACCGCCACATTCATTGCCGTCGTGGCCGCAACCACCTCGGCCTTTCCATCCAACGAGAGCCGCACGACACCGTTGGCCGACGCGGCGGCGAAATAAGCATCGCCGACGCGCACGAGACGCCTGACCGGCTCGCCGAGGTCGCGTTTCCAAATCGTCTTGCCCAACGCGTCGAGCGCCCAGACGTAACCGCTCTCGGACGCCGCGATGATGCGCGGTTTGCCGGCGACGACATCGGAACGCAACGTCGTCACCCGGTCGCCGACGTTTGTTTCCCAGAGCCGGCTGCCTTTCGCGTCGAACGCGAGCACCGCGCCGCCGTCGGTGCCGACAATGGCCATGCCCTTGCACGAAGTCACGGCCGTCTGTTCCGGCCCAAACGAGCCTGAACCGCGCGCGACCACCTTCCCTCGATTGTTGAGGATTTGCAGCGCGTAATAGGCGTTGCCGGCGATGATTTCCGGTTGGCCGTCGCCGTCGAGGTCGGCCACGTGGCCGACCGTCGCGCCGTGGGCGTAATAGACGGTCTTCCAAATCAATTTCAGCGCCGGCGAATAGGCCATGTATTGCCAACTGTCGCAGCCGATGACAATCTCCTCGGTGCCGTCGCCATCCAAGTCGGCCAGCGTGATCGTGCGAACGCGACTTGGCACGCCGCGATACATCGGCGGTCTCACTTCGGCCACCTTCTTGCCATCCGCGCCAAGCACGCCGAGCGTGGCCGTGTCGGTGCCGTAAACGACCAGGCCTTTTCCGGCGGCGAGCGCCGTCACCGCGCCGTCCACTTTTGTCTGCCAGAGTTTCTTGCCGGTTGCGCTCAACGCCACGATGTCGCCCGCCTCGGTGCCGACGACTCCGCCGGCGAGCGCGGTCAATTTCGGGCGTTCGCCCGGCGTTTCGCCGAGGACCTCGATCTCGGTGAGATACACCGCCGACTTGCTCGTTGCCGGTTCACCGGTGATGCGGATGTGGCGCGTGACCTGGTCGGGCGACGCGGCGCGGATGGTGGCGACGTTGTTGCCGGACGTCTGGGTGCCGGTTTCCAACAAGTCGCCGCCCGGATCCGCCTTCCAGCCGTCGTGTTTTTCCCACGCGAGCACGCGGACCTGGCGGACGAGGCGCGGTTCGCCGAGATCAAGCGTGATGTTGACCACCTTGCCGGCGGGGAACATGCACGACGTGGCGGAACCGTTGGAAGCGCCGTCAATCAATCGCTCCAGCGGACTGTACGTCTCGCGAGGGGCGACGTCGGAACGGATCGAGACGACCTTGAGTGGTTTCGGCGTTGTCGGGAAATCGGCAAACCGCCAGAGCGTCGGCAACGACTTGGGTGCGGCCAAGGCCGGTGCGTGTTTCGACGATGTTCCGGACGCGTCGAGTTTCGGCAGGCCGTTCTTCGACGCGGCGAACACGTTCACGAAGCGAACTGTTTCACCGGCGCGAAGCGATTTGCTCTGCCGCTGATAAAGCTGGTGAATCGGCAGCCCGGCGAAATCCTTGATGTAAACAAGCTCCTGTCGCTGGCCGCTGAGGTTGCGAAGGGCAAAACCTTTTTCTCGTTGCTGTGCCCGCAACGTGTCGCCCTCCAGCTTCGCCTCGCCGGCGACGCGCCAGCAGCAACGCAGGCTGTAGTCGCCGGGCTGCTCGGCGGTCAGTTCGTCAATCACGGTGACCTGACGTTTCGGCTCGAAGACAATGCTGCGCGACCAGCTCATGCCATTGTAGTGCGGCATCGTGGTGCGGGTGCGCCCGACGTTGTTGGACCAGACGGCTTGGTCGAGCCGCGCGCTCGGCGGCGTGACCGCACTGACGCCGTCGCGCAGGATCGTGACGCCGCAGTGATATTTCGGAATGCGGCGGATGTATTCGGCGTCCACCAACCACTGCGCGCCGGCGGCGGTGAACGCGATGATGGCGTTGCCGTCGAGATGGCCATGCGAGCCGGCGGAAGTGCCGTCGAGCATCAGATAATCGTCTTCCGCACCCCAACCGGCACGCAATGTAAGCTTGTCGAATGTGTCCTCGAAGGGCAGGTTTGGTTCCTGCCAGATTTCGCTGCGCTTGACCCGCCCAAACAAATCGTAGTGCATCTTCGGCAAACGGGTCACCGAAACGCCGATGAGATCGCTGGGGAGTTTCGGCTCGGCGTTGGTCCAGAACGGCGCTTCCATTTCGTCGCGCGCGTCCACGCCAAGCCATTCGATGGCCCAGCGGTACCGCCCGTCGCCGGTGGCGTATTCAAGCCCGCAGAGCAGTTCCGTCATTCCCGACACCGAGGTGAACCCGCCGCAATCGCCCCACGCCGGTTGGCGGCCAAGGCTGTCAATCGCCTGCAGCAACGCTTTGCCGGTCTTTGCGGCGTGGCCTTGCTCGATGTAGGTGTGGTCGCCGGATGCGAGCGCGTAGGTCAGGACGTGGCGTTGCGGAATCCATTGGTAGCCGGCGCTGTCCTCCCACGGTTTCCAACTCCGCGAACAAGAGCGGAACATGCCGAACGCAATGTCGAGCCAATCCTTCGCCACCGGCAGCTTGTAGTGACGCGAGAAGTACCAGCCGCCAAACAGATCGGCGAGTCCCGGCCAAGTGTGGTGATTGTGGGTGATGCTGTCGAATTTGCGCCAGCTCGCGAGGGATGCGGGACGGTCCCAGCCTTGGTAGAGGTTTGATTCCCAAACCATGCGCAGGACGTGGTTGGTGAACTTGAGCCGCTCCTCGTCAGTCCAGCCCGGTGCTTCCTCGACGAGGTCCCACGCGATGACCATGCCGTACGCCCAACTATCGCGGAAATCGCGGTCGTACCGGCGCGGGCCGGTTTCGAGGATATATTCGTTCGTTGCGTAGTAGTTCATGTGCTGGCGCATCGCGTCGCGATACAACTCCAGCCAGCCTGCGTCGCCGGTGCGATGATAGAGCATTCCGAACTTGATCGTGTTGTGCGCCGCGCCGCGCTCGGTGCCGGGCCGTGCGTAGATGTCGGCAATGCCTTGCTTGCGGTCGGCGATCCCCTTCTTGGAAAGCGTCTCCTCCAACGGCGCGCGCCGGCCTTTCTTCGAGAACTTCAATTCCATCACTCGCCCGAACTTCAATTCGCCGAGCGCGACGAACCGCGCCACGCCCGCCTCCAGTCCGGCGGCGTCCTGCGCGCCGAGCACGATGACGTTGCGACCCAAGCCCCACGGATCGTGGACGGAACGCAACTCGTAGCCACCTGTTCCCGTGTAAGCAGCGTCGGCGCAGACGAAGTAGTTGTGGTAGAGCCGCGCATAAACCGGATTCGTCAACAGGTTGCCGATGACGACGAGATGTCGCCCCGCCCAATCCGCGTCGGTGATCTTCGACGGCGGGACAATCGGCAGCGTGACGCCGGTTTTCGCGGCGATGGCCGCCTGCAATTTCGCGGCTGCGCCCCTCCACGGCTCGCCGTCCGCCGGCACGATGGCCGCCGCGCCCGCGCCGTTGCGCACCAGCGCCGTCTCGATGAGCAGTGGTCGTTCCTGCCGGATGCGGAGTTTGTCCCACGCGGCGTCATCCGCCGCGCGATCGGCACAGACCGTGGAAGCCGCTGCAAGAATGAAGCCGGACGCAACACGAACGAGAGAAAAGCTGGGGCACATCATGCCGTCATCATAGCGACCCACTTCCGTCGTCGTCAATCGCCTCTTTCCGTCTTTGCGGACGAGCGAGGTCAACGGGGCGCAGTTGCAAAAGGAAACCAAATGAGACAGTATCCAAGAGCATGGGCAATCGTATGAACAATTTCTGGTTCCTCTTCCTTCTTGCCGTCTGCTGTGCGGGTTGCGCAACGCAGAACCCGGGCAATCAACAATCACCACCGGCGACAACTGCCAATTCGCCGGCCCCCAAGGCGCGCCCGATTCCCTGCGTCGAGGGCAACTTCCAGTTTGTCCCCGGCACTTGGGCCATCTACGACATTCACCAGCTTGCCGAGAACAAGAAATCCCGGATGTACTTCGCCCTCGACCAACGCGTGAAAAAAGGCACGACACCGGCCATGTGGATCGAAGTGGAAGTGACCCAGAGCGGCGAGCCAGCCGTGGTAACGCGGTTTCTGGCCGAGGAAACCGCGGATGGAGTCGGCAAGCTGCTCGATGCCATCGTCCAAGTCCAGGGGTATGAGCCGTTCCGTGTTCCCAGGGGGTATCTCAACGAGAACAAGGATGAATCCCCCAAACTCCAGAAGATTGCGCTCCCATCAGGCAAGGCATCCTCCAGCACAACCAGCGCCGTCGCAGCGCCGCCCAAAAAACCTCTGGTCGTGAAGGGACGCACACTTCACGTGTACGAAGTGGATGGCAAGGATGACCAAGACCGGCCTCTGCGAGCGGTCGTTACTGAGGAAGTGCCGCCGCTTGCGCTTGTTTCTGCCACCACACACGACGTCAAGATCACGGTGATTGCATTTGCGGGAGAGTGGGAAAAGCTTTGTAAGTAGGCCGGGCGCAAGCACTTATTTTGCTTCCGGTTTGGCGGCCGTTATGGTTCAACATAGGGATGCAAAACACATCATCCTCAT
>Ga0194112_10000290_pt1 | contig 71263 bp, 59 predicted proteins | sample TA2MahC400mmetaG_FD_146191 | JGI IMG/M metagenome (GOLD analysis project Ga0194112, IMG submission 146191) | Freshwater microbial communities from Lake Tanganyika, Tanzania - TA2015016 Mahale Deep Cast 400m | ecosystem: Environmental > Aquatic > Freshwater > Lake | place: Tanzania: Lake... | reverse complement strand
CGGCTGTACCTTCTTCTCCGGAATGCCGCCAGCCCCCGGTGGCTGTTCGGAAACAAGCGTGCCGTCGGGAAGGGAAGCTACCTCTTTCTTCTCCGGCGATGAGGGAACTTTCTGAGGTCGCAATGTGGTTGAGCTGTCGCCTATCCCCTCCATGGCAGACACATATTTCCATTCGCCGTCGGGTAATTTTCGCGAACTCGTCCACATGTTCTTATTTCCCATGTCCGGTATAAAGACATCCAGCTTCTCATCGGGAAGGCGGCGCACTACAACGCCGCTTTGCTCATCGACTGTATTGGAACCAATGACTTTGTAGGCCACCACAGTGCCGTCCGGATAGCTCTCTATCCACCTGGAATCATCCAGCTTCATCCATTCCCGCTTGAGTTTCGGGTTATTTTCGTATGCACTGTAGAATTTGTTAGGGGATGCTCCTTTTACACCGGATGGTGAGATGGGCGTGGTCATTACAACAGTGGGGGCTTTTTTCATCGCGAGCTGCTGGACATCCGGCGACGTCTTCAACTCATATCCCCATCCCCCGGCAAGGGACGCTATCACTGCCGAAATATCTTTTGCCATCTGTTCATATATACCGGCAGGGGAGAATGCCATCGGCATGACGTTGATATCCACCTTTTTTGATGTAGTCTTGCTGCGCCATATCTCCCGGCCACCGCTATCAAGCACCCGCATACCACCTTTTACTGTGTAAGAGAAAATGGGCGGTGATATCAGGCAACCAAGCCTGTAGGAAAAATAATCCATCGTTGCCTCTACGGTGAAATCGTACCCCTGTACCCGAGGTTGCCTTACAAGAACCGTTTCTTTAAAGATCTGGGAGAACACACCATTTACCGTCTCTTCAAAGACCTCGCCGTAGCTTTTCATCGGTGCTATATCCTGCTGGCCGAGACAGCCGCTCTCTTCTTTTATTCCCATAGAAAAATTACGCGTGGATTCGGGAACCAGTAATGCAACCCTGACCGGCATCCGATCGTAGATGTGAAGATTGGGAACGTCCGGCCTTAGATTAAGATTTATGGGACCGCAGCCAGCGAGTGCGGTTGCCACTGCAAGGCATAATGGGAGAAAAAGCCACTTCTTCTTCATTGCATGGCCTACCTTACGAAAATCAAAAGATCTGAGGTTTAAAAAAATAACTATCGATGATGCCTCTTGGAATATTAACTTATGTCTGGTTCATCATGAAGAGAAAATTTGAATTTTACCAGTGGGGTACGTGGTGCTGTAGTAACTATCTGATTTTAAAAGTAATAGCAAAGTTAAAAAATGTCAAGACGTATTATCTATTTTCATTTTAAATCGCATACGTTTTGCGAACACCGAATATTAACGATTCCAGAAAGCTGTAGATAGAAAAAGCATTGATCAAAGTGCACCTACCAAAAACCATACATGCCTCTTTCACTATTTTTCATGTCAAAAATTCATTGAATACATGAGAAACTTCATCTACACTGCCCATGAAAATTTTCAACTATCTCAGAAGTAATTGCAGGACAAAAAACTGAGTTTCGCACCGTCAATGAATACATTACATAAAATAATTATCGGCGATTCTCGGAAGATGGAAGAAGTTCAGGATGAATCAATCCATCTCATCATCACATCACCACCCTACTGGCAGTTGAAAGATTACGGAAAAGGAAAGCAGATAGGGTTTAACGATACGTATGAAGAGTACATTAATAATCTCAATTTAGTCTGGAATGAATGCCACCGTGTTCTGCATAGGGGTTGCCGCCTGTGCGTCAACATTGGTGATCAGTTTGCCCGTTCCGTCTACTACGGCCGTTACAAAGTTATCCCCATAAGGACGGAAATCACCAAATTCTGCGAGAGTGCTGGTTTTGATTATATGGGCAGCATCATCTGGCAGAAAGTTACAACGTGCAATACAACTGGAGGAGCCACTGTAATGGGTTCTTTCCCATATCCGCGAAGTGGTATCATCAAGATCGACTATGAATTTATCCTGATATTCAAAAAATACGGGGTACCGCCTAAGGTTTCTAAAGAAATCAAGGAACAATCCAAGTTAGCGCAGGAGGAATGGAACCAATATTTCACCGGCCATTGGAATTTTGCCGGTGAGAAACAGGATCAGCACCTGGCAATGTTCCCGGAAGAATTGCCACGGAGGCTGATCAAGATGTTCAGTTTTGTAGGAGACACCGTTTTGGATCCGTTTTTGGGAAGCGGCACGACAGCTTTAGCAGCTAAAAATCTTTCCAGAAATTCAATCGGATATGAAATCAATGAAGGATTCTTGCCGATCATAAAAGAAAAACTTGGACTAACGCAGGGTACATTATTTCAGGAATCGACCTTCGAAATTGTTAAGCAGAAAGATTCTTTCAAAGATTTCAAGGATGAGATAAAAAAGCTGCCTTACACTTTCAAAGACCCGATTCGTTTCGATAAAAAGGTCGATCCTAAACAACTCCAATTTGGCTCGAAAATCGACAAATCAAGTACAGAGAGAGAAACCTACTACACTGTGAAGGAAATACTCACCCCCGAGGTTCTCATCCTAAATAACGGCCTGAGAATCAGGCTTCTTGGCGTGAAAGCACGGCATGATGAAAATGGAGAGGCTCTTCAGTTTTTAAGAAACAAGCTCCACGGACAAAAGGTGTTCTTAAAATTCGATCATGTCAAATATGATGAGAGTAATAACCTGCTTTGCTATCTCTATTTGTGGAACAAAACATTTATCAACGCCCATCTCATAAAAAGCGGATTCGTGGACGTCGATACTACTTTTGATTATAAATACAAATCAAAATTTTTATCCGAAAGGGCAACCAAATAATGCCGAAAGAGTGGATAGTGAACCAGGCGAATATGCGGTGGCAGTTCAACAGACCCAGGAGAGTCGGGAAAGTTGCAGTGGAAATCAGAAAATGCGGTCCTAAATCTTTAAAGGATTGGGAACAATATTACTTTAAACATGTCCGTTCTCACGCGCATTTGGAACAGATAGGACGTGAGTTGTTTATCAAGATCAGCGAAGTATGCAAAGCCGAAATTGACAGTATTACGGAGCAGGATTGTATTGATTTTGTGATCAATTTGGTAATCAATAGAACATACGACGGTTATCAATCAGAAATACAAACCATATACGGACAATTGGAACAGGCATTAGGTGTCAAGATTGAACCCGCACCGGATGAATGGGACAGAAAATATAACGTCGATTTCTTCATCAAAGTAAAAGACAGATACATCGGTCTGCAAATTAAACCGGCAGGTCACGCCTACATTACCCAGATAATCAACGAACTTAATTTTCAGAAAGAAACTCATGAGAAATTCACCGCCACATACGGTGGTAAGGTATTCTACATCATTTCCCTTACTGAGGGAAAAAAGAAGATTATTCACAATCCAGAGGTTATTGAAGAAATCAGACAGGAAATTATAAGACTTTCCCGATTATAGTAGTAAAAGGTACCCTTCATCAAATTTCACAGGAGGTTACATAATGGCATTCATTAATTTATCAGATGTGAAGGAAAGAGAGATTGTACCGGGGTTCAGAGCAAAGATGGTGCATTCCCAGAACATGACCTTTGCGTTCTGGAACGTTAAAGCCGGTTCTCTCCTGCCGGAACATTCCCATCCCCATGAGCAGATTACCACGGTGATTTCAGGTTCGTTCGAATTGACGGCCGATGGTGAAACAAGAATCATGGAGCCGGGATCGGTGGTAGTCATTCCAGCAAATGTAAAACACAAGGGTAAATCGATTACTGACTCCCAGCTTATTGATGCCTTTTACCCCGTCAGGGAGGAATACCGATAACATGAAGAAAGTGCAGCCCATGGATCTTTCCCTGTTTGAGGAGATGACTCTTTCCGAGGTGAAGAGCTACCTGGAGTTTCTTCTCTGGCATTACCGGGTGGTTGACGGATTCTGGTTTCTCTTCGTATCGGACGCGTTCGATCAGCAAACGGCAGAAAAGATTAATGAGAGGGTCTGGACAAAGGTCGCGGGAATGGCAGCCAGAGATATCCGTCAGCGTTTCCGGATCGAAGAAAAAGGACTACGCGGTTTTGTAAAAGCCCAGAAGTTCTTCCCATGGAGCATCATTATCGGATACGAAATCGAAGAAAAGGAAGACGAGGTCATTATCACCGTGCCTCATTGTGCAACTCAGGCCGCCAGGATCGCGCGAGGATTGCCGGAGTTCTCCTGCAAAGAGATGCACCGCCACGAATTTACGAATTTCGCCCGTATCATCGATGAGCGAATCCAGGTGGAATGCCTTTTCGCACCACCGGACCCGCGGCCTGATAATGTGTTCTGCCGGTGGAGATTTACGTTAGCATGAAGATCTGTCATAAGTGTAAAAAAGAGGCTGTCCTCAACAAAACAATCGGGAGGAAAGACGTCTGCCCCTTCTGCAGTGCCGAACTCAGGTGCTGCCTCAACTGCCGCCACTACGACCCGGGGGTATACAACCAGTGCCGGGAAACGCAGGCGGACAGAGTGCTCGACAAGGATCGCAGCACCTTCTGCGATTATTTCGTCTTCCGAGATACCCATCCCGATGATTTGGCAAAGGGGGGCAAAGATGCAGCGAGAGATAAACTGGAAGCTCTTTTCAAAAAATAAATGTAAATTCCTTCATATCATTTGACATAGGTCAAGGACATCTGTGAACCGTCATGACATAAGAGGCCGTAAGATTTTTTGAAAGGAGGCCATTATGTTTTGCTACCAATGTGAACAAACCGCAAAAGGTGAAGGATGCATGAAATCCGGGGTGTGTGGGAAACAGCCGGATGTCGCCTCCCTGCAGGATTTATTGACGTATGCCCTGACCGGTCTTTCGCTTGTCGCTGTCCAGGCGAGAAAGGTCGGTATCAGTAATCCCAACATCAATGTGTTTACCTGCGAGGCCCTTTTTACCACCGTGACCAACGTCAACTTCGATCCCGCACGTTTCGCCCCTGTGATTCATCAATGTGTGACATACAGGGATACTTTGATTGAGGAAGTCAGGACCGCAAGCGGAAAGGTAGATCTGTCTCGGAGCTCTGTTCTCTTCCAGCCGGCCGATACGCTCGAAGCTCTGGTTGCGCAGGGTGAGAAAGTCGGCCTGAAATCCTACCCTGCCGCGAATCCCGATATTCTTTCATTGAAGCACATCCTCCTGTTCGGACTGCGAGGCATCGCTGCGTATGCGGATCATGCCCGGATTCTGGGCAAGGAGGATGAGGTCGTCTATGCATTCATCCATGAGGGACTGGCGGCACTTGAGAATGAAAATTTAAATCTCGAAGAGTCTCTGGATCTTGTTCTTAAATGCGGTGAAACGAACCTGAAAGCCATGGAACTCCTGGATGCCGCTAATACCGGCACCTACGGTCACCCCGCACCGACAAAGGTACCCTTAGGTGCAAAGAAGGGAAAGGCGATCCTGGTATCCGGGCACGACCTGAAGGATCTGGAAGAACTCCTCAAGAAAACCGAGGGTAAGGGAATTTATGTATACACCCACGGTGAAATGCTTCCCTGCCACGGCTATCCGGGACTCAAGAAGTATGAACACTTTTACGGTCATTACGGTACGGCCTGGCAGAACCAGGCGAAGGAGTTCGCCGAGTTCCCCGGGGCAATCCTCATGACGACAAACTGCATTCAGCGGCCCCAGCCCTCCTACAAAGACAACATATTTACCTCAGGACAGGTGGGATGGCCCGATATTACCCATATTTCGAACCTGGACTTCACCCCGGTGATCAAAAAAACACTGGAACTCCCCGGCTTTACCGCCGACACAAACGGCAGGTATGTCACGGCAGGATTCGGCAGGAACGCCATTCTGAGCGTCGCTGACAAGATAATCGACGCGGTGAAGAACAAAAACATCCGCCATTTCTTTCTGGTTGCGGGTTGTGATGGCGCCAAACCGGGCCGCAATTACTACACCAGATTCGTGGAACAGGTACCGAATGACTGCGTCGTCCTCACCCTGGCCTGCGGGAAATTCCGTTTCTTTGACAGGAACCTCGGTGACATAGGCGGCATCCCCCGTCTGCTTGATATAGGACAGTGCAACGATGCGTATTCGGCCATTCAGGTCGCAGTGGCTCTTTCCGAAGCCTTCGGCGTCGGCGTGAATGACCTTCCCCTTTCCATGATCCTGTCATGGTACGAGCAGAAGGCCGTCGCCATTCTCCTCACGCTGCTTGCACTCGGAATCAAGAACATCCGCCTCGGCCCGACATTGCCGGCCTTTATTTCACCTAATGTACTCGACGTCCTGGTGAAAAATTTCAACATCAAACCGATTACCACGCCGGAAGAGGATCTGAAGACAATACTCGGATGAGGAGATATCGGAACCGGTGGGACAGGTGAGACGCCTGTCCTGCCGACCGGCATGTTGAGTTATAACGACTGGCGGATTTGACAACATAATTTTTAGATAAAACGAGGGAAGTATCATGAAACCAATCGGGCCCTTGATGTGGGAACACCGGCTGATTGAAAAGATGGCCGGTTTGTTCATACGGGAAATAAACAGAATCAAAGAGGAGAACATTGTCAATACGGTCTTCATCAGCGCTGCCGTTGACTTCTTCAGAACATATGCAGATCGAACCCATCACGGAAAAGAAGAAGATATCCTTTTCCGGGATCTCCAAAAAAAGAACCTGTCTCCGGATCATGACAGAACCATGCGGGAACTGGTGGAGGAACACATTTTCGCACGGAAAACCGTAGGCAGACTGCTGGAAGCCAATGGAAAATATCTCGGTGGCGATAAAAACAGTATCACTGATGTTATATCGTGCCTGAGGGAGCTTTCCGAATTATATCCAAAGCACATTGAAAAGGAGGATAAGCACTTCTTTTTCCCCATTCTGGATTATTTCACCGCCGAGGAACAGGCCGCCATGCTCAAAGAGTTCTGGGAATTTGACAAAAATATGATCCACGAAAAATACAGAAAGGTTGTGGAAGAATTTTCGAAGACGTAGTATAAGCAGTCGCCATGTCTGTGTTGTCCATCAAGGAACTTTTATCCCGAATGGAAAACGACCGGCGGTTCATGGAAAATGTCCGGGCGCTGAAGGAAATGCCTTCCTCTGAAGGCCGGTTCACCCCCTTTCCCGATTGGGTTTACCCCCGAATCCAATCGGTCCTGAAGAAACGCGGAATCTTTCAGCTCTACAGTCACCAGACGGAGGCTGTAGAACTCATACACAATCACCGTGATGTCATCCTGGTAACTCCCACGGCGAGCGGAAAGACGCTCTGCTATAACCTTCCGGTCATAAATCGCATCCTTGACGAACCGGAAACACGGGCTCTCTATATTTTCCCCACAAAGGCCCTGGCCCAGGACCAGATGCACGAGGTGCACAGTCTCATTACCGACCTGAGAACCGACATCAAGACATACACCTACGACGGAGATACCCCCGACGATGCGCGCCAGGCAATCCGAAAGCAGGGTCATGTCGTCGTCACCAACCCCGACATGCTTCACACGGGGATACTTCCGCACCACACCAAATGGCAGAAGCTCTTTGCCAATCTCAAATTCGTTGTCATCGACGAGCTTCACATCTACAGGGGTGTTTTCGGCTCGCATCTGACAAACGTAATAAGGCGTCTCGTCAGGATATGCCGCTTTTATGGACAAAAACCCGTCTTTATCTGCTGCTCCGCGACTGTTGCCAACCCGAAGGAACATGCGGAGCGCCTCCTTGAGAGGCCCGTGGAGCTCATCGAGCAAAGCGGTGCCCCGAGAGCTTCGAAGACGTTCATCCTCTACAACCCACCCATCGTCAACCGTGAACTTGGCATCCGCCAGTCTGCCATGACACCGGCCCGGATCGTTGCAACGAAACTCATCGAAAACGATGTCCAGACAATCATCTTTGCCACGAGCCGCCTGAATGTCGAGATTCTTACCAAATACCTGAAAGACCGTTTTTCAAAGGGAAAACCGGTCGACACGCATTTCGTCACGGGCTACCGGGGCGGTTATCTGCCCAACCTCCGGAGACAGATCGAACAGGGGTTGCGCGACCGAGATGTCATGGGTGTGGTGAGCACCAACGCGCTGGAACTGGGCATCGACATCGGAGATCTGGAATCCTGCATAATGGTGGGGTATCCCGGTTCCATCGCCAGTACATGGCAGCAGGCCGGCAGAGCCGGACGCAGGACGGGACATAGTCTTGCCATCATGATCGCCCGGAGCAATCCCATGGATCAGTTCATTGTCGAAAATCCGGGGTATTTTTTCTCCCAGTCACCCGAACATTGCCGGATCAATCCCGACAACCTTCTCATTCTCCTCCAGCACCTGAAGAGTGCCGCCTTCGAGCTTCCTTTTGAGAAAGGAGAACTTTTCGGCAAGGAAAATCTGGAGGAACTCCTCAACTATCTGGAAGAAAAAGGAGTGCTGCACAAGGTTGATGAACGGTGGCACTGGACGGCGGAGAGTTACCCCGCGGATGAGGTAAGTCTCCGGTGTATCAATCCGGAGAACGTGGTTGTGGTTGATACGACGGAAACAGGCTCGCATCAGGTCATCGCCGAGGTGGACTGGGACAGCGCCTTCACAACCGTCCATGATGACGCCATCTACATGGTCGAATCGCAGCAGTATCACGTGGACAAGTTGGATCTTGAACGAAAGACGGCGTACGTCCGCAAGGTCGACGTTGACTACTTCACCGATGCCATGACCTACACGAACGTCCGTGTCATTGACAGCTTCTCCAGTAAACAGAGAAAAGAAACAATCGTCGAACACGGCGAGGTGCAGGTGGTGCGCAAGGTCGTGGGATATAAAAAGATAAAGTTTTATACCTCGGAAAATCTCGGCTACGGTGATGTAAGCCTCCCGGAAAAAGACATGCATACGACCAGCTACTGGTTTACGATCCCGAGAGACCTGCTGAATCGTCTGTCCTACACGCAGGCTGATCTCATCGATGGCCTGTCCGGACTTGCATACAGCCTCCACCATCTGGCGGCGATGCTGTTGATGGCGGACTTACACGATATCGACCGATGCATAGGCGACAAGAGCGGTGAATGGTTCGTCCGCCACGGAACCGGATCGCGCCTCATCACGGCGTCGCCGAAAATCACTCCGGGTATGACAGACATAATGATTGACGCCTTCGACCCCACCGTATTCATCTTCGATGCGTATCCCGGGGGAATCGGTTTTTCAGACCTCCTTTACGAAGAACACGACCGTCTCCTGACCTCGGCGCGCAATCTGATAGAGAGCTGCCCGTGCACCCACGGATGCCCGAGCTGCGTGGGCCCGGTACTCGAAGTCGGTCCAGCCGCAAAAGAAACGGCCCTTGCAATCATTGAACTGATAACAGAGAACATATGAGCACAATAAAGCGCCTGCGGCGCATTACCGGCGAACAGATCCCGGAGAAGGAAAAACAGGCACGTGCCGATCAAATCAACGAGCTCCGGCGGCGCATAGAAACCGTTATGTCGCGCCGGCCTCACACCGCAACCGCACATCCCCCCGCACATCAAGGCAGAGCCGCTGAATTATCGGACCTGGTTCAGGGGGAGGAATTGGAAAATACGTACGGCAGATTCTTCGTCGCCCATAGCCTTCACTCCGGCTCCTCTTATCACGGGCGACGTTGCATCAGCGAAATTTCCGCCCTGGATATGAATGCCGCCGCGCTCCTGGCAAATCGGCCTGATCTTTCTCGCTTCCACTGCGGAGACGCCCTGTTTTTAGATACGGAAACGACAGGTCTTTCCGGCGGCACCGGTACACTCGTCTTCCTTATCGGAATCGGCTGGTTCGATAATGAAAGATTCGTCACGAAACAGATATTCGCACGGGATTTCTCGGAAGAACGGGCCTCCCTGAAATTTCTGACCGATATTGTTAGAGAAAAACGTTTTCTCGTGACATTTAACGGCAAGGTATTCGATGTGGGTCTCCTCACAACACGCTTTATTTTGAACCGGCTGCCGGACCCCCTTTCCGGATTTCCTCACCTGGATCTCCTCTATCCGTCCCGCCGTCTGTTAGGCCATCGCTTAGACAACAGCCGGCTCTCCACACTTGAGAGAGAGGTTCTTGAATTCCACCGTGAGGACGATCTCCCGGCGAGTGAAATCCCCATGCGATACTTCAACTGGCTGAGAAAACGCGATCCACGCCTGATGGTAGATGTCTTTGAACACAACCGCCTCGATGTGATATCCATGGCCGCTTTGGCGGTTCACTTAGCGGAAATGACAAAATGCGATCCCGAGAATGAACAGACGGGACATCACGATCTCTTAGCCGTTACCCGGTTTCTCTTAAACAGGGGGTATTATACAGATGCAAAAAAATTATTGGATTCATTGATCAGCTCGGAACATCCCATGATTGCCCTGGAAGCGAGGAAAAAGCTCTCATTGATGCACAAACGCGACGGACGCTGGAATGAAGCGATAAGAATATGGGAGACAATGCTGGAGAACGATCCGGAGAATGTTTTTGCCGCGGAAGAGCTGGCCAAGTGGTTCGAGCACAGGGCTCACGATTTTCACGGGGCGATTAATATTGTGAGCGGAATTCTCAAGTCTTCAAGATTAAGCATACTCGAGAGAGACGCCTTGACTCACCGTCTTTGCCGTCTTAGGAATCGTACGGAATACACAAATACTGAATAATGGATAAATATCAGAAATCACAGATATTATTTTAGCTCCTGAGCATTGACAAATGCATGGAGAATGAATAATATACGACCGTTCTTTTCTACACCACCGCAAATAACATCACTGCAAGGGGTTAAAAATTGATCAACACGTATAAATGTAAAAAAACAGGCCAACTGATATCAGAGATATGCCAGGACACCACGTGTGAATGGCGACTGAAAAACGAGACTTTTTTGAATTGCACCTGGGTCGCCTGTAATTATGGACCGTTTACCCTTGAAGAAGTTGGTGAAATGATGGGTGTAACCCGTGAAAGGATAAGGCAAATAGAAGCCAAAGCTCTTAAGAAACTGCAACACAAAAAGAGACGGGAACAACTTAAGGATTTCGCATCGCCAGACAACGAATGGGATTATTCATAATCCCTTCCTGCCGTTTATCATATCATAGAGCTCTTTCCCCACTTTAAAGAACGGTATCTTCCTCGGGGGGAGTTCTATAATATCAGACGTCTTGGGATTTCTTCCCCGTATCGATCTGCGACGCCTGACGGTAATATTTCCAAAATCTCTGATTTCTATTCTCTCACCTCTTATCAATGCCCTGACCATCGCATCGAATACCACAAGTACCGCGTATGCCACGTCCCTGGAAGGGTAATCACTTATTCTCTCCTGAACCTTCCTGATTAATTCACTTTTCGTCATTACTGAAACTCTTTGGATAGTTTACTATGGGCGAGAGATACTGAATGCCGTGAAACCGATACATCCTTGACTGCACCTGTTCCTCAAGCGCGGAAAAAACATCGCGAAAAATATAATCCCATAACCTCAATCCCTTCTTTTTCGCGTACACCACTTCCGGCTTCCCTTTTATTCCAGACATTTCCCCGGCAAGATCTATGGCATATCCCATATCTCCAATATGATCAACGAGGCCGAGCCTGTAGGCCTGCCTGCCGGTGAATACTCTTCCGTCCGCAATTTTTCTTAAATCTTCCTTCTGGATCTTCCTGTCTCTTGATACCATATCAATAAACTGATCTGATATGTCATCCACCAGGTTCTGCATCAAAACCTTTTCGTCCGGCGTCATTTCTCTCACAGGGGATCCAATGTCTTTATACTTCCCACTTTTGATCACCGATGATTTCAGGCCGATCTTTTTCATCAATTCTTCCACATTTGCAAAGTGAATCACTGCGGCGATGCTTCCGGTCACGGTTCCGGGATTTGCGACAATCTTATCAGCCGCACAGGCAATCATGTAACCTCCCGAAGCGGCAATAGATCCCATAGAGGCAACGACCTTCTTTTTCTTTTTTATATCGGCAACCGCTTCATATATCTCCTGGGAAGCGGCCACCCCCCCCCCGGGTGAGTCGATTCTGACAATCAGGGCTTTTATGCTGTCGTCTTTGTCGAACTGATTTATCTGTTCAACGACCTCATTTGAATCGCCAATAAATCCTTCGACTTTTACCACGCCTACCTTATTACTCAGCGCAAAAGACCGTTTCTCAACACCTGCAGAACTTATGAGGTATATCAGAGTAAAAAATACTATTCCTATGAATGTCAAAATGATAATGCCAAACAGCACGGGATGTTTTCTCATGAATTGCTCCCGTCTCAACTTTTTTCGGTATCTACAATTTTCACATCAGCCATAACCTTGCCGAGATTCGAACCAACATTCTCCTTGTTGTTAATGTACTGATGGATAACGTTTCCTTCAGACGCCGATTCATAATCCTTTATGCTTAATCTGATCCTCCTGTTCGACAGATCAACACTTTTCACAACAGCAGATACCGTATCCCCGACGACATACAGTTCAGCTGACGTCTTCACCCTCTTCTGGCTCAGCTCCGAAATGTGAACCAGGCCTTCTATTCCTTCCTCCAACTCCACAAAAATGCCAAATTCAGTGACATTAGTCACCCTGCCCTTGATAATTGAACCTGGTGTGTATTTGAAGTTCTTCTCATCCCACGGATTTTTGTCGACCTGCTTGATGCCGAGGGAAAACTTTTCATTGTCGACATCAATATTCAAAACCATTGCCTCTACTTCCTGACCCTTTCTGAACAATTCAGAAGGGTGTTTTACATTCTGTTTCCATGAAATATCGGAGACATGAACAAGGCCGTCTATTCCATCTTCGATGCCGACGAAAAACCCGAAATTCGTAATATTCTTAATTACACCCTTCACAATGGTTCCCTCGGGATATTTTTGCTTCAGCGCCTCCCAGGGATTTGCCGTTGTTTGTTTTAACCCGAGGGAAATCCTCTTTGTCTCCTGATTAATGTCCAACACCATCACTTTTACCATCTCACTGACAGATAATACTTTCGATGGATGTCTTATTTCTCTCGTCCAGAACATTTCCGAAATATGAACGAGGCCTTCCACTCCCGGTTCCAGTTCTACAAACACTCCGTAGTCTGTCAGATTCACCACTTTTCCTTCTACTATCGTCCCTATCTTATATTTCTCACTGATTGTTTCCCACGGATTATCCATCAACTGTTTAAGCCCCAGAGATACCCGTTCCTTTTCCCTGTCGAAGGAAAGTACTTTTACTTTTATGCTCTCGCCTTTTGAGAAATGTTCTGACGGACGCGTCACCCTTCCCCATGAAATATCGGTCACGTGAAGAAGACCATCGATACCTCCCAAATCGATAAAGAGGCCGTAATCAGTTATATTTTTTATCACGCCGTCCATAATTTTACCCTCTTCAATACTTTCGAGGGTTTTTCTCTTGGCAAGCTCTTTTTCATGCTCCAATATCGATCTTCTTGACAATACGACATTGTTCCTTTTTCTGTCATATTTGAGAACATTAAACATGAGCGTCTGTCCGACAAACTTATCAAGATCCCTCACCGGACGAACATCAACCTGGGACCCGGGGAGGAAAGCGGGAATTCCGATGTCAACAGACAGACCTCCCTTCACTCTTTGCATGACCACACCCGCGATCGGGGTGTTTTGCTCACAAGCGCTTCTCACATCATCCCATACTTTAATTTTGACCGCCTTATCCCTCGATAAAACCAGATTCCCGTCAGGATCTCTCCTATCAACCAGTACCTCGATTTGCTCGCCGACCGAGACGTTAATATCGCCCTTTTCATCTCTCAATTCTCTCGCGGGAATATAACCTTCCGTTTTCCATCCCACATCCACCATGACGACATCATTATTTATTTGCACAACCTTACCGGTTACGACTTCTCCAAGTTGAACATTTTGCAGGCTTTTCTCGTAAAGCTCCTTAAAGCCGATATCTTCTTCTTTTCCTATACTTACCGGAGTCGCCGCAATTTCAACAGGAACCTCCTCATTCGCTTTCTCCTCTTTTTTGCTTTGTTCTTCAGATATTAAGTTACCATTGTTAACCATTAACCATTACCCCCTGAATCTTTATAAAAACTCTTTAGAATCGTCCAACTAACACACTGACTGTGAAATATCAAGCGAATTAAAGAAAATCAATTGTTTCATGGAATCGACATGACGATATTGGCGGGATATTTCCAAGCTCATCTGCGCACGCAAAAGCGGTCATAATCCATGATCACGGACATCATTTTTTCCACAACCTCTGATACGGAAATATTTGTAGAATCAATGATCACCGCGTTATCAGGAATTTTCAAAGGTGCTACGCTTCTTTCCCTGTCCTGAGAATCTCTTTTAATCAAGTCCCTTTCTACTTTCGGATAATCCCCCTTTTTCCCCGCTCTCGCAAGTTCTTCATACCTCCTTCTGATCCTTTCCCCCAGACCGGCGTCGAGGAAAAATTTCACATCGGCATCGGGGAAAACCACCGTGCCCATGTCTCTTCCTTCCGCAACAATCCTACCCTTTGCTCCCATCCCCTGCTGAACCGGGAGAAGGAATTTTCTCACGACAGAAATCGCGGAAACTCTTGAGGCTAAGAGTCCTATTTGCTCGGTCCTCAGGTTTTCGGTAACATCCTGTTCATCCACGAAGACCCTCAATCCACCCTGTCTGTTCTCGAGATGAACCTTGATTTTCCCGCAGAGTTCCGAGATATCATCTTCGCTTTCCGGAGAAATCCCTTCCTGCAGCACCTTGAATGCAACCGCCCTGTAGAGGGCTCCCGTATCTAAATAGATATATGAGAGACGCTGTGCAAGATGTCTCCCGACTGTACTTTTCCCCGCACCGGCAGGTCCGTCAATCGTGATAATCAATCCCCTTTTTATATCTGCGCACATGTCCAGACGCTTCTTCTTTCCGAATACCGCCAATGCATACAGCACCGCAGGTTAGGCCCGCTATAACATACAAGCATTCCATTTCACAACATGAAAGAACCGTACATGTCCCGTATCATGGTACATATGTGCCACGAATCATTTCACATTCCAGCCACCATCAAACGACTTCTTGATTACGAGCCATAAAAAAGATATTATTATCCAAAGGAAGCGTTTGCTGAGGACAACCGTTATATGAATTGCCCCATCCATTTTTCTCTCAAAAAGATTCTTATTTTCTTCTTTACCTTTGTGCTGTTTTTTTTCCATACCAGGGGCATTGTGACCGCATCATTCACCATCGAGGATGAAAGAAAGTTAGGAAAAGAATTCTACGAGAAATTAGAAAAAAGCAACGTCCTCATCCGCAACCCGAAGATCGTCTCCTATATCAATCAACTCGGCAATAAAATCCTTTCCGGCTCCGATAAGGCCCCTTTTGAATACCGCTTCTCCGTTATCAGAAGTTCCGCAATTAATGCCTTCGCCACCCCCGGCGGCTATGTCTACGTCAACAGGGGTCTCATCAATCTGGTCGACAAGGAAAGCGAACTTGCCAGTGTGCTTGCTCATGAAATTGCCCATGTGAACTCAAGGCACATTGCAAGCATCATCGAGAAGTCTCAGAAGGTGGGTATTGCCACACTGGCCGCAATCCTTGCAGGTGCCTTCCTGGGAGGCGGGGATCTCTCTGCCGCAGTTACCGGATTTTCCATAGCAACGGCGACAAGCTTGAATTTGAAGTACAGCCGCGAACACGAGGAGGAAGCGGACAGGATCGGCATGTATTACCTGGTAAGCGCGGGATATGATGGGAAAGCCATGCTCGACTTCCTGAAGACAATGAGGAGGTATGAATTCTATTCCAGTTCTATACCCTCGTACTTTCTCACCCACCCGGGCACTGACGAAAGGATCAGGTATTTGGATGCACTGCTGCAAACGACATATACTTCCAGCGGCGCAGAAAATATCATCGGAAACTTAAAGCGCATTCAGACCGTTCTCATGTTCGGGGAGAGAAACTTGGATCACAGTCTCAAACACTTCCAGAACGAATTACAGAAGAACCCCGACGACATCGACGCGCTTTACGGCCTCGCGATAATTCAGGAAAGGCTGGGGAAAACTACCGAATCACTGGTAAATCTTCATAAAGCACTGAACCGTGCTCCCCATGATGAAGACATCGTGAGGGATCTGGGCATCATTTACTACAAAATGGGTCGAACATCCGAATCAATTGAACTGCTGCGAAAGGCACTCGCCCTCGATGACAATAATGACGATACGATCCTCTATCTGGGGAGATCCTACGAAATGCGAGGCGATTATGCCTCCGCTCTGGATGTTTACAAAAAAATGGAGAAGAAAAATATAGAAAACGCGGATATATACTACAGCATTGCTACCGCATACGGAAAAAACAACGATCCGGGGAATTCACACTTTAATTTCGGGAAATATTTCAAGAAAAAGAATAAATGGGAAAGCGCTTTGTTTCACTTTAAAGCAGCTCAGAAATACTTTCCCTCAGACAGCGAAAAATCCCAGGAAATAGAAAAAGAGATAAAATCCATTCAGAAACGTGAGGTGAACACGCCTCGCGTGGGCAGAAATACACCACCTCTATGATGCCTCAACGCATATCAATCTGCCGCGGTGTAAGTTCTTTCTGTGCGTAGTCAAGATAAATGCGTTCCTTGATAAACAGGTCAAAAAGTTCTCCGTCTATATGATTTGCTTCAACCATAGATCTCATGATCGCAAGCGCCTCAGAAAGAGTCTTTTCCTTTTTGTAGGGCCTGTCTTTTGCCGTCAACGCGTCGAAAATATCCGCTAACGCGATAATTCGAGCCTGCAGGGGAATATCAGCACCTTTTAAACCAAAGGGGTACCCTTCACCATCAAGGCGCTCATGGTGGAAGGAGGCATAACCAGAAACGCTCCGAAACTTCTTAGGGAAGGGAAGCTGGGAAAGCATTTTATACGTAACAGTGACATGATTCCTTATAATTTCTTTCTCTTCAATCGTAAGTGTACCCTGGGGTATACTGAGGTTGTCAAACTCATCATTGCCGGCAAGATTTTGCGTGAGTCCGTTCATAACCCATTTTCTCGAAGATACCTTCTGTAATTTCTCCATCAACTGCTCATCCATAAAGGTGCTTCCTGTGTTCACATCGACGAGAAAATCAAATTCTTTTTTCAACTCTTCGAGGTATGCCTCATACCCATCGACCTTTTCTTCACCGGCATCATCCCTGTCTGCCAGTTTCTTCTTTAACGCCTCGATCACATAGTCTCTTTTGAGTATTTCAAAGCGCATTTTCAACGTTTCAATTCTGTCATAAATCGTCTGCAGTTTCTTTGCCTTATCAATAATATATTCCGGAGTGGTTATCTTTCCCACATCGTGAAGCCATGCAGAGATACGCAGTTCCTTCAATCTGTCGTCATTGAAGGACACATTCGCAAAAGGCCCTTCCGTGGCATTGTTTATCTTCTCCGCAATTGCCATCGTCAATTCTGAAACACGGCGCACATGACCTCCGGTATAGGGTGATTTTTCATCAATTGTCATGGCTATCGTTTTAATAAACGCTTCCAGCAAATTCTCAAGATCCTGAATGAGGCGATTATTGGAGAGTGCCACCGCCGCCTGAGACGCCAGAGATTCTGTCATCTTCTGATTTTCTATTGAAAACGATATAACCTCATTTGTTATTGAAAACCGCGCATTTATCAGCTGGAGCACACCGATAATATCGTTTTCATGATTACATAACGGTACGACCAGCATGGATTTCGACCGGTAGCCCGTTTCGGCATCGAATTTTCGTGTACCCTCAAAGTTGAAGCCTTCGGCATGATACACATCACCGATATTTACCACCTGGCCCGTGAGGGCTGCATAAGCCGAAACATTCGCATGATTGGGACTACCGTCCGGATTCCGCAATCTTACAGACGGCCAGGTAATCTTCCCACCGGTTCCCCCCATACGGACGTTCAAGGTATCGTTCTGAACGATGGCAAATTGGAGCTCCGTCTCATCATCGGACATGATGTAAAGTGTCCCGCCATCGGCACTGGTAAACTCTCTCGCTTCGTCCACGATCATTTCCAGGAGCCTGTCAAGTCTCTTTTCCGCCGACAGAGCCGAGCCGATCTGGGTAAGCCGCCTTATTTGATCAAGCTGACTTTCCGTAAAACCTTTCACGTCGGATACCAGCTTGCTCAGCAGACGGTTTATCTGTTCATTCTCAGTAAAGCTGAATGAACCTGACCCTTTATCCTTATCCATTGGACACCATACCCGATTGAGTTGTCTTCACGACAAATTACCTTACGAGCACCTGGGGAATCTTCCGTATGAGCTTTTGCGCTATAGATTCAAGCTCCTTACGCGAGTATGTCTCTTCCTTCATAAACTTTTTATCCAGAGTCTTGGAAGGAACGAATTGCTGGAGAATATAGAGGCGGGCATTCCTGATAAGATTACCTATTTCCAGAAGGTCGTTTTCACCCAATAGGGATTTCGACACTGTTGTGCGGAATTCATAGGGCACGTCGGATCTCATGATTATTTCAATGCTCTCCTTAATCACATCCTCTTGAATCTGAGACCGGGTGATCGTGTTATATTTATCAAGAGGCCCCTTTATATCCATCGCGATATAATCTACCTCTTTTCCCTTTATGAGAGCCTTCAGTACCTCGGGAACAGATCCGTTTGAATCAACTTTCACCAAATACCCTTTTTTCTTAACACGTTTCACAAAGTCTATCAAGTCATGTTGAATTGTTGGTTCACCACCAGTTATATTTACGGCATCCAATTTGCCTCTTCGTTTCTCAAGGAACGAAAGAATTTCATCCTCCCGCAGACACTCGCCGTACAAATCAGGTTTTACCAACTCCGGATTATGACAATAGGGGCACTTGAAATTGCACCCCTGGGTAAATACGACCGCACATATCTTTCCCGGGTATTCTATCAATGAAACCTTCTGTAAGGCACCGATCTGCATTTTAAAAGTTGAAGGCTCTTCTGGTTTTGAATTCCTCCCGCTTGCCCCGGTTCCACTGCTTCACAGGCCGTAAATAACCGACCACCCGCGAATATACTTCACATGGCTCCGCGCAGGTTGGACATCGATCCTTCTCACCGCTCAAATATCCGTGAGTTGGACAGACACTGAATGTAGGCGTAAAGGTCAGGTAAGGGAGATGGTAGGACGTGCAGATTTTCTTGACGAGTGTTTTCACCGCATCAGAATTTTGAATACGCTCGCCGGCATATGTATGGAAGACGGTCCCTCCGGTGTATTTCGACTGGATGGTATCCTGCAGGTCAAGGGCCTCAAAAATATCCTCCGTGAAATTTACCGGCAGTTGAGATGAATTCGTGTAGAAGGGCTCACTCCCGCTGTTCTGATTGGCAAAGATCATATCCGGATATTTCACCTTGTCAATTCTCGCAAGACGGTAAGAAGTTCCTTCTGCGGGAGTCGATTCAAGATTGTAATTATTCCCCGTTTCCTTCTGAAATTCCAAAAGATTACCTCTCATAAAATCCAGTATTTTCTGAGTGAATTCCTGGCCTTCCGGCGTCGCGATATTTTTACCCAGGAAGTTGAGACACGCTTCGTTCATGCCCACGAGCCCGATCGTTGAAAAGTGATTCTTCCAGTACGCATTAAAACGTTTTTTAATGTCTCTGAGATAATACTTCGTATAGGGATAGAGATTTCCATCCGTAAATTTCTCGAGAACTTTTCTCTTGGTTTCGAGGCTTTCCTTGGCAATAACCATCAGTCTCTCAAGGCGGGAGATGAAATCATCCTCAGTAGAGGACAAGTACCCGATTCTCGGCATATTCATGGTAATCACACCGATGGAACCGGTTAATGGATTTGAACCAAACAAGCCCCCTCCTCTTTTCTCCAATTCCCTGTTATCAATACGGAGTCTGCAGCACATGCTCCTGGCATCTTCCGGCTTCATATCCGAATTGATAAAATTGGAAAAATAAGGCACACCATACTTTGCGGTCATCTCCCACAGGGATACAAGATTGGCATCATCCCAGTTAAAATCTTTTGTGATATTATATGTCGGTATCGGAAACGTAAAAACTCTTCCCTTGGCATCCCCATCCGCCATGACCTGGAGGAACGCCTTATTGAACAGATTCATTTCCTCCTGGAATTCACCATACGTTTCCTTCTGCGGCTTGCCACCGATAATAACATTCTGTTCCGCATAATACCTGGGCATAGTTACGTCAAGGGTGACATTCGTAAACGGAGTTTGAAATCCTACCCTTGTCGGCACATTGATATTAAAAATAAATTCCTGCAATGCCTGCCTTATCTCCGTATAACTCAAACCGTCATACCGAATAAAGGGTGCCAGAAGGGTATCAAAATTGGAGAATGCCTGTGCTCCCGCCGCTTCCCCCTGGAGGGTATAAAAGAAATTCACTACCTGTCCCAAGGCGCTCCGAAGATGTTTCGCCGGTTTGCTTTCCACCTTCCCGGAAACACCCCTGAATCCCTCAATGAGGAGATCATACAGATCCCATCCGACACAGTATACGGAAAGAAGACTTAAATCGTGGATGTGAAAATCACCGTCCGTATGAGCTTTTCTCACCTCCGGCGAGTAAATCTCGTTCAACCAGTACACCTTGCTCACTTCCGAAGATATATAGTTATTCAGTCCCTGCAGGGAATAATCCATGTTACTGTTTTCATTAATCTTCCAGTCTTTTTTCTTCAGGTACTGGTCAACTAAATCAACCTCCATCTTATTGGTAATCTCTCTCAACCTTGCATGCTGATCTCTGTATATGATATAGGCCTTTGCAGTCCGGCGATAGGGAGAACCAAGAAGAATTTCCTCAACAATATCCTGTATTTCCTCAACATTCAAAATCGCATCATTGAAGAGATTCTCCGCTAAGTTGAGAACCTTTATGGTCAGTTTTCTCGCCACTGCCGCGTCGAATTCTCCTGTTGCTGCCCCTGCCTTGGCAATTGCGCTGGTAATCTTCTCCGCATTAAACTTCACCAAGCGACCGTCTCTTTTTCTTATCTTTTCATGCATGAGAAACCTCCCTCCCTGCTTTCCGGAACGAAAGCACCTTCTGTATCCCGTTCAATATTCATCAATATATTGGGGTAGGGTATGATAGTACCACTACATATTGATATAATCAAGCAAAAAAATAATGTCTCTCCTGGAAATATGATGAAGCAAATCTCCGTTTCGAAACAAAGAAAAATCTACTAAAAAACCTGTGGCGCAGAAGATAGACCCTTGCAATACCGCACTCCGGTAAGTATATGAATACATCAATCAATACAACAGATACTTCTTTCGTGAAAGGCTCAACAGATATGGCCTCCATTGAAAAGTTAAAATCTTTTGTTTTCAAGGGTTTCCTGGCAAACGACGAGGCACTACGGCTTTATGAACTGGGACGGGCGGCCAGCAGATTCGGTCCCTGTCTGGAAATAGGCAGTTATTGCGGAAAGTCTGCTGCATACATAGGAATGGGATGCAAGGAAAACGGCGGCATCCTTTTCTCCATTGATCACCACAGAGGTTCAGAGGAACAGCAACCAGGAGAGGAGTTCTTTGATCCCGATCTCATTGACGGAGAAACCGGATTGATCGACACATTCAGAATTTTCAGAAAAGTGATTCGTGAACTTGCTCTGGAAGATACGGTTGTCCCCATCGTTGCTCGATCGGATGTTGTCTCCCGGCTCTGGTCGACACCGCTGAGCATGGTATTCATCGACGGCAGTCACACTTTTGAGGCGGTCTCCTCGGATTACCACAACTGGATATCACACCTCATGCCGGGTGGATTTCTTGCCATCCACGACATCTTCCCGGATCCTGCGAAAGGGGGACAGGCGCCGTACCGGGTCTATCACATTGCCGTATCTTCCGGTCTTTTCAGGGAACTCCCGATGGTGAATACGCTGGGAATATTGCAGCGCGCTTAGAAGATCAATCCGTTCTGTTATTATGTGTCCAGTACCATACGGTACGTCCGCCGATCTCCCGCGATTTTATATAGCCTGAGACAGCGAAACTTTTAATCGTTTCGTGAACCAAATTCTCATCGGCTCCGGTTCTCTCAACAATCCTCCTCACAAGTGCTCCGAAAGCTTCCCCCAATGGGCAATGGGGAGTATCAGCGGGTACTTCACCGCTGTCTTCAATCAGATCTTCCGACAGGAGTTTATAGACCAGCTGCGTCCTGAAGTGTCCCTTCACCCGGAGATCATCCTCAGGCAAATTCGTTCCCTCACGATACCCTTTCACCTTTTCTTCCCAGAGTCCTTGCATCTCCTTATCGAAGCTGGCAACAAATTCATTCATTTCCTCCGGAGACAGTTTTGACGTGCTCACGACCGCGCTGTTCGCATCGTAACGGCACCAATCATTCATGAGAATCTCCAGGTCATACCTGCCTACGGATTCCCTTGCCTCCGTTCCCGGGAACGGGGAAAAGAAATGGTATCCGTACATGATGCCCAGACTTTCCGCAAATTCCCTGGTGTCACTCAGCGTTTCATGCGATTCGCCGGGCAGTCCCACCATGAATGATGCATGGGCAGTGATTCCGACCTCTTTACAGAGCTTCACCGCACGCCTCACGCCATCCAGGCTGATTCCCTTTTTTATGCGTTTCAACATTTCCCGGTTTCCCGATTCGACACCAAAGCTTATGCTGTCACACCCGGTATCGCGCATGAGCTCCAGCATTTCGCCATCAACGGTGTCTACTCGCGCGAAAGCGCTCCAGGCAAATCTCAATCCCCTCTCATGGATCTCCCTGCACACCTCTTTGACCTTTTTTTTACTCGATGTGAACAGGTCATCCGCAATGTTTATCCTGTTCAGTCCGTACGAAAGGATCTGTTCTATCTCGTCAACGATCAGAGGTGCCGACCTCTGGCGGACTTTTTTCCCCACCATCCTTCTCCCCAGACAGAATATGCACGAATACGGACATCCCCTGCCGGTGATAATGCTGATCGGATAACCCAGGGCCTGATACCGGGAAAGCGGCAGCAAATGGCGCGCCGGCAGAGGAAGCGTATCCAGATCATCAATGAATTCCCGCCATCCGGTGTTCACAATCGCACCATTGTGCCGGTAGACGATACCCCTTACGTTCCCGAGTCCAGACTTTTTTGCAACACATGTCGCAAGCTCGGGAATCGTCCGTTCGCCTTCACCTGTCACGACCACATCAATTTCCGGATTTGCAGATAACGCGGAGAATGCGGCGAACGATACATGAGGCCCTCCCATCACCGTCAATATGGATTCATCATACACCTTGACGGCCCTCACAATATCAACAGCGACAGGGAAATTCATTGTCACCGAGGTAACACCGACAATGTGCGGTCTGAAGGAATCAAGTTCACGGATCAGCTTTTCACGGCTGTATTTTGATATTATGTAATCAATAATTTTGACATCGACACCCGCCGCTTCGAAGGCAGCGGCGACATACGTCACGCCCAGGGGAGGAGCAGGACACTCCTCCAGGGGATATGGTGGGGCTATCACGGCAACCCGCATTCAGTCTCCCCTTTTCGGAAATACCAGGGAGCGCAACCACCCTACGAGTGAATTTCCCTTTAACATCTCACGATCGATCTCACGAAACTGAGCGGCTAAGAGATCGGGCTCCGCAAACCAGTCGGCCCTCGTCCTCACGGGTCTGTCCGCATCAAGTTTTTTCACGACCGTAGCAGGATTCCCCGCGGCAATAACATCCGGAGGAATATCCCGGATAACCACTGCTCCTGCGCCGATAATGCTGTTATCTCCAATCGTGACACCCTTGCATACTATTGCGCTGTCACCCAACCAGACGTTATTCCCTATTTTCACCGCTGCTGACTTGCCCACGGGCTCTCCCCGATCATATACACCATGCCAATCCGAATCGGTGATGTGCACTGACTGTGCCATCATGCAGCTATCGCCAATCGATATCCCTAAAGCGGAACTTATCCGAACACCGGGACATATCAAGCAGAACCTCCCTATATGGATACTTCCCTCCGCTTCCGTGTTCGACCAGACAGTCAACCGCACCCTCTTATCCGGTGTTGCGATGATGTTCGCGAAGTCACCAACTGTGATAGGTCCTCCGAATACTTCCACATACCAGGGTCTCAGAAACAACGCCCCCTCTCCTAAATAATCAAAGTGAGGACGCAAAAAATGGTTCGCGTACCACTGCTGAAATGAAAGATCAAGACGTTTGACGAAATATGGACGGTGATCCCTTTTCAATGAATTTAACCCTTCAGATTTCCCGGCGGAAAATTCCTCTCATCGACGACATGATAACCATTGTTCCGATAAATCCCAGAAACGATGATTGAACAGACGACTGGCGGGAGTCAGGTTATTCAAAGCATCATAGGCGAGGAGCACCGCAGCAGAAGTCCACGACGTTTTTTCTTCCGGCCACACGACCGCATCGGGAAAGGTAACCCCCATCCAGTAGGAGCCATCATCGTATCTCTTATCCTGTATCCAGCTGAATACCTTCGCCGCCTCATCGTATTCTTCCATGGCAGCAAGCGTGATTATGAGCTCCGACGTCTCCGCCACAGTCGTCCACGGCCTGTCTGAAACGCAGCGGACCCCCCATCCCGGTACGACGAACTTGTCCCATGACTTATCAACCCTTTTTCTCGCATCCGCACCGCTCACGGCACCGCAGAGGATGGGGTAGTACCAGTCCATGGAATAACGGGATTTCATCATATTAAACAGATGGGGCCTGTTCCTTATCGCATCGCCCAGCTTCTCAAGCCCCATCTTCCAGCCGGATACTTTCTTTCCCATCAGAAATGCGATCGCAAGCGCACATTTAATGCTCATATAGACGGAACTCGAAGCAGTCAGGAGGGCCATGCGATCAACACCCCCCTCCCCACTTTTTGCCCAGTAAATCACACCCGATGGATCCTGCATGCCGAGTGCATAATCAACCCCCGCTTTGACCGTCGGCCACATGTGCCTGAGAAAGGATACATCACCGGTGATCATGTAGTGGTGAAATACACCGACCGCAATATACGACGATACGTTGGTATCTCTCGTCTTATCTTCGGGAATCCCGTCTCTATAGCTCGCGTACCAGCTTCCTTCCGGTAGCTGAAAACACTTCATCCACTCATATGCCAGCTCCGCTTCCGTTATCCGCCCGGCCACGCATAATCCCATAGCGCTTTCCACAAGATCCCACGGGTTCGTTTTCCCTCCGAGAGAACAGGGAATTTCTCCATTTTTCTTCTGCATTCCCGCAATAAATGCGGCCATGGTATCGACGTCGACAAAAACATCGTCAACAGCCTGAGATACATTCGGTCGCATATCACCATCCTTTTCTCAGATACAATACTACGCTCTTCGCAATCAACGGATTCAAAAATTCATCGATCAGTCTGACAAATGGAGGATGATTTACAATATCCCATTCCAGAAACCTCTTATATATCCTCACAAGTCGTGACCCGTCATTGTTATGGCCGACAACACACTTAAGCCACCAGTAAGGAGAATGGAGGGCATGTTTGTAACTGATCTTCCAGCACCTGGCACCCGCTTTTTCCAAAAGATCCTGTAATGTCCTCTTTTTGTATATGCGTATATGTCCCCCGGGCTCCTTCCGATAATTCTTTGAAAGTGCCCAGCATATGCGTTCCGGAAGATAAGAAGGAACGCTCACGACGAGATCCTTTCCGGGTTTTATGACCCTCAGAAGTTCTTCCACGGTGGCAACACCGTCGGGAATGTGTTCGAGGACTTCTGAACAGATGACCGCATCGAACGATGCATCTTTGAACGGCAGCTTCGTCACATCCGCCAGGGCGATCATCCATGCCCCGCTCTCGCTATTCTTCATCAGATGAAGCATTCCCTTCGCTTTCGCGAGATCTTCCCATTTCACATCGATACCGATCACATCAACGCCCCGGGCACGGAAGGCTTCACAGAGATGACGTCCCGTACCGCACCCCGCATCGAGAACACGGCTTCCAGGCTTCAGATCCAGTTTTTTAAAATCAACGGTGAGCATCTATTGTTTCCCGGTATGCATCTTCAATTTTCTTCGCCGCATGGTGCCATGTGTACATTTTTTTCACACGATCGAGACCCGCCCGCCCCAGACGATCACACATTTCAGGGTTGTCGAGTAATGTAACGATTGCATATTCCAGCGCATCCTTATCACGGGGAGGGACAAGAATCCCCGCATCTCCTACGACTTCCGGGAGCGCGCCGCCTGTGGTGCTTATCACGGGAACACCGCATGCCATGGCTTCACCCGCCGGCATTCCAAAGCCTTCATATACTGAAGGGATAACGGCCATGGTAGCTTTAGCATAGTACCCGGCAAACTCCTCGTTTTCGATTCTCCCGGTAAACGTCACGCAATCATGAATTCCCAGTTCCTTCACTAAATTCCTGACCCTTCCATTTTCCTTCGGCGCCCCGATAACGGTTAGCCTGATATCCCGCTTCTTTCTCACTGACGCAAAAGCGTCGAGGAGATAGGAAAGCCCCTTCAGAGGGGTGTCGGCACTGTTCGTAACGACGATATGATTTCTGGCACGCTTCACATGAGGCAGAGGATAAAAAAAGTCGGTACTGATCCCATTGGGAACAACACGAAACCGGTGAGCCGGTATTTTAAATGTTCTGCCGATATCCTGTTTTGAACACTCGGAAACGGTGATTATTCTCGCAAGACGACGTGACACCCTCATCTGCATGCCGATGAACGCATACCAGCGTCGCACCTTCAGCTTTTCACGCCATGTTTTCGCATCCGCCATCTCCGTATCACGGTCGACGGTTATGGGATGATGAATTGTCGCGACCGTGGGATACCCGATGCGGGATATTCTGTATACACCGTATGCGAGACACTGATTGTCATGGACGACATCGTATTGGGGTAGCTCTCTTCTGAAGTAACGATATACCCTCATGCCGAAGGTAAGCGGTTCCGGAAATCCCCCCAGACACATGATGAGAAATTCCAGCTGGTTTACCGGCGACTTCAGGTCTTTGAGTTTTTTCACTTTAAACAGATGATCGGGATTATAGAGATCAAGGCCGGGAAATCGGTGGAGCGTCACGTGCTGAGCTACATCGGGATACGGGGGACCGGATATCACATCGACCTGATGGCCCAATTCTCGCAGCGCACGGCTGAGATATTTTATATATACCCCCTGCCCGCCGCATGCAGGATTACCGCGATAGGTTAAAAGACATATCCTCAAAGGATCCGAACTCTTCCTGTCAGTCGCTACCGGAATCATAAGTATCTCACGACACCTGACCGTTCACCTTTCCCATGCTCTCTGAACAAGAATCTCGGAATTCCTGAACATACTCTCCGTTTCTTCCACCGTCATGCCCGCACCTGTGGCGATTTTAATGGCCATTTCTTTACCCGTAAGATCCTGCGGTGCATGGCTGTCCGTATTCAACACGAGACACGCGCCGGCGTGACGCGCCATCCTCACCACATGCCCGTTGGTAAGACTATGCCCCTTGCGTGTGGTGATCTCCAGACAGATAGAATTCCTTGCCGCAAGGCGCGCTTCCTCTTCCGTTATCAATCCCGGATGGGCAAGAATATCGATGGAAGACAGCAGGGCAGCATTGTTCGTTCCCTCAATCACAGGTTCAACAATCGTTTCCCCATGGACTACAACGATCTTTGCCCCGAGGAGACGGGCCTCCTGTGTCAATTCGGGAATATACTCAGGGGGTACATGCGTCAATTCTATCCCTGGAATGACCTTTATGTCATAAGCCCCTGATAACTTCTCACAGACCTTTACAATACGGGGGATGATGAAATCGATATTGGAATGATCACCGTGGTCGGTTATGGCAAGGGCACGGCAACCCACAGCCATGCACCTTCTCACAAGTTCTGAGGGGATCAGTTCCCCGTCACTGAATGTCGAATGTATATGCAGATCAATCACGACTCGTCACCTCACTCACAGGAGTAATTATCTTCAGAAAGGGTTAGAAAACCCCACATATCCATATTGCGGCATATGTATGTGCCGCCGGAAATCCTGTTTTTGTGGCTTTGCAATTAACAGATTTATCAAATGAGGTCAACAAATATGGGTTATTTTAAAGAAATTCTTATTCTTCACAAATTCCCCGAATCCAAAGAGGAAGTCTTCATTACCCGGCATGGAAGGGGATAGACGAGTAAATCGCGATTATTCATTTTTATCAATGATTTTTGGGTTGGGCGTGAAATGAAGATTATCATTCGTAACTGGTAAAAAAAGGCAGAGCCAATTGACTCTGCCTTGCTACGGTAAAAATCAGTTTCTTTTCTATTTTTAAACTTTCTTCCCACACCTGCCAATCCTGCTAAACCGGACCAATGGGTAAAAAAGATGACGGTCCTTGAACAGTCGGTATTTTCCCATCTGTCCCATACAACGTATAGATCCCATCCTGTCGGAAGTCCTCGAAGACGTTTATGCTACGATCAAGCGAGGTCGAAACGGTCAAGGTTCATGACTTTGTTCCACACCGCGACAAAGTCGTTCACGAATTTCTCCTGGGAGTCCTTACATCCGTACACTTCCGCCAAGGCCCGGAGTTGGGAGTTCGATCCGAAGATGAGGTCGACACGGGTGCCGGTCCACTTGAGTTCGCCGCTCACGCGATCACGCCCCTCGAACACGTCTTCGTCTCCTGCGGTTGCCTTCCACGTCGTGCTCATATCGAGCAGATTCACGAAGAAGTCATTGGTGAGTGCCTCCGGCCGCTTGGTGAAGACGCCGTGCTGGGACCCTCCAAAGTTGGCATTCAGGACACGCATGCCGCCGACGAGAACCGTCATTTCGGGTGCGGTCAGGGTCAGCAATTGCGCCTTGTCGACCAGCAACTCCTCGGCCGAAACGGCATAGCGAGTCTTCTGGTAGTTGCGGAAGCCGTCGGCCTTCGGCTCAAGGACGGCGAAGGACGCCACGTCGGTCTGCTTCTGCGAGGCGTCCATGCGTCCCGGTGTGAAGGGAACCGTCACTTTGTAACCGGCATTTTCTGCAGCCTGCTCGACGCCCGCGCAACCGGCAAGAACGATCAGGTCAGCCAGTGATACCTTCTTCCCGCCTTTCTGCGCGCTGTTGAACGCCTTCCGGATGCCCTCCAGAGTCTTGAGCACCTTCGCCAGCCGGGCCGGCTGGTTGACTTCCCAATCCTTCTGCGGTGCCAGGCGAATGCGGGCACCATTGGCGCCACCGCGCTTGTCGGAACCGCGGAAGGTGGACGCCGAGGCCCAGGCGGTCGAAACCAGCTCCGACACAGACAGGCCAGAAGCCAGGATCTTGCCCTTGAGGGAGGCTATGTCCCGCTTACCAATCAACTTATGATTGACCGCGGGGATGGGGTCCTGCCATATGAGCTCTTCGGCCGGAACCTCCGGGCCACGATAGCGTGAGCGCGGACCCATGTCTCGATGGGTCAGCTTGAACCACGCCCGGGCGAAGGCGTCGGCAAAGGCCTTGGGGTTCTGCAGGTAGCGCCGCGCGATCGGTCCGTAGATCGGGTCGAAGCGAAGCGACATGTCCGCCGTGGTCATCATCGGCCGGCGCTTCTTTGACGGGTCGTGCGCGTCAACCACCATGTCCTCTTCGGCCACGTCCTCGGCCAGCCACTGATGTGCGCCGGCCGGGCTCTTGACCAGCTCCCACTCGTATTTAAACAACACCTTCAGATAGCCCATGTCCCATTTGGTCGGATTCGGCTTCCAGGCGCCTTCCAGGCCGCTGCTGATCGTATCACCGCCCTTGCCGCTGCCGAAGCTGCTCTTCCAGCCGAGACCCTGCTCTTCGATGGGAGCGCCTTCAGGCTCAGGCCCGACATGGGTCGCGGGGCCGGTGCCATGGCATTTGCCGAAGGTGTGGCCGCCGGCGACCAGTGCGACCGTTTCTTCGTCGTTCATGGCCATACGGGCGAATGTTTCGCGAACGTCACGGCCCGATGCTACCGGATCCGGATTACCGCTCGGCCCTTCCGGGTTGACGTAAATCAGACCCATCTGCACGGCAGCGAGCGGGTTCTCGAGCTCCCGGTCACCGGAGTAGCGCTTGTCACCGAGCCAGGTGTCCTCACTGCCCCAATAGACGTCCTCGTCCGGCTCCCAGACGTCCTCGCGCCCGCCGGCGAAACCGAAGGTCTTGAAGCCCATCGACTCCAGAGCACAGTTGCCGGCGAGGATCATCAGGTCGGCCCATGAGATTTTCCGGCCGTACTTCTGCTTGATCGACCAGAGCAGCCGGCGCGCCTTGTCGAGATTCACGTTGTCGGGCCAGCTGTTGAGCGGCGCGAAGCGCTGCTGGCCCCTCCCGCCACCGCCGCGGCCGTCACCCATGCGGTATGTGCCGGCGCTGTGCCACGCCATCCGTATAAAGAGCCCCCCGTAGTGACCCCAGTCCGCCGGCCACCATTCCTGCGAGTCTGTCATCAGCGCATAGAGGTCCTTTTTCACGGCAGCAAGGTCGAGTTTCTTGAACTCTTCTGCGTAGTTAAAATCTTCGCCCATTGGATTGGACTTGGAGGAATGCTGGTGCAGGATCTTGAGGTTCAGCTGATTGGGCCACCAGTCCCGGTCCGATGTGCCTCTGCCGGTTGCTTGTTTGTGTGCTCCGCCCGTTTCCGGGGACTTTTTTTCTTCACTCATAATATTTTCTCCATTCATCTTGATTTACTTACATTATGTTCGTTTTTACACTTCAGTTGAGCGTTTTCTCCTTTTATCCGGAACCACTCCAGATTAATTAACAAAAAATTAAAACACAGAAACCCATTTACAGAGGCGTGCTGTGCAGTTTACGACCAGAAAGTAACCACCCTTTGCCTTTAGTACATTCTGCGCAGTATCCGTAATACTCCAGCCTGTTATTTGTGATCATAAAGCCCGTTCTTTTTGCCACCTCTCTTTGATCTAAAGAAACAGGGACTTCGTAATCAATAATCTTCCCGCAATGTTCGCAGATAAGATTGACGTGCTCTTCAAGATTTCCCTCACAGCGGTTCTCTCTGCCATCAAACTCAAGCGATTTGATAATTCCACACCGGCATAGCTCCTTTATGTTTTCGTAGACGGATGACAGGCTCAGACGGGTGCCCTCCTTTTTCGCTTCTCTGTATATGAAGCGTGCACCTGGATGAAGATGCCCCTTCTTGACCAACACGTTAATGATAGAGAGTCTTTGAGGGGTGATTCTTAATCCCCGTTTTTTCAGCTTTTGGATAATTGATTCTTTCGCCATCATATCTTATTCGGAATCATTCCATATTAGACATACAATTACCCTCAATTTAATTGACTGTCAAGACTTTTTTAAGGTAACCGGGGAAAAGATATTTCGAACATTACTAATTGTAATACAGCACAGAAGGTGTAAGTCGAAAAAACAAGAATAATAGGTGCGGGGCACTTCGGAGAAAATATTCTGTACACGCTTCTTCATGGTCAACAAGGATTATCAGGGTACTTTGCTTGAATCAAGGGAAACGATTGTCTTCACTTCATTCTTTTTCTTGACAAGACTCTTTGTATTTATGTTAGTTTACCTATCTGCGGCCGGATATATGAATACAAGACAGGGAAACAAGGATGCTTAAAATCATAGATCGATACATCCTGCGGGAAATTACATTCCCTTTTTTTATGATTGTCTTCGTCCTGACCTTTGTGCTCCTCATGGGAAAGATCCTTCAGTTGATGGATCTTATGATCAACAAAGGGGTAAGTTTTTTTGACATATCAAGGCTGTTTCTCTACTTAATGCCGTCATTTTTAGTCTTTACGATCCCCATATCGCTTCTTGTCTCAATTCTGATCGGGTTGGGAAGGTTATCCGGCGATAACGAGATTACCATATTCAAGGCATCAGGCATAAGTCCATACAAAATCCTTTATCCCGTCGCGATCGCGTCGTTAATCGCATTTGTGATAACCGCAGCTGTGAGCCTCTATCTGGTTCCCCACAGTAAATTTGCCACGAAGAACCTCCTCTTTGCCGTTGCCAAGAAAAAAGCGAGTGTCGGGATCAAGGAGAAGGTGTTCAACGATGACTTTAAAGGTATTCTTCTTTATGCGGAAAATATTCCCGTACATGGCAATTTTATGGAAGGAGTAATCGTCTCAGACGCAAGGTTCGGCAGGGAACCTAACACCATCATTGCCCAGAGAGCCTATTTGGTTTCGGATCCCGGGCAACTCAGTGTGACACTGAGACTTGAAAAAGGAAGTACCCATACGGTAGATACAAATCTCAAGAATTATCGCAAGATGGATTTCAGCGTCTATGACGTTAATCTTGATATCGAATCTTCCCTCGCTGAAGAAAAGAAGGCAAGAACAAAGACGAGCGCCGAGATGACCTTCTCGGAGATCGCGGAAAAATTGAGAGCAATATCCCTCAAAGCAACCGATTCCAGAGAATTAATCCTGGAACTGAACAGAAAAATTGCCGTTCCCTTTGCCTGTTTGGTGTTTGGCATCCTGGGAGTGCCGTTGGGTATTCGGTCGCACAGAGCGGTGAAGGCCCGGGGATTCACCGTGGGTCTCTTTACCGTGCTGATCTACTATCTCCTCAGGATTGGCGGTGAGGCCCTTGTGGAAACGGGAAGGCTCTCTCCCTTCATCGGGTCATGGGCGCCGAATGTGATTTTCCTCACGGTGGGCATTTACCTCCTCATCAGGACCGCACAGGATAAAGCGATCGACATTTCTTCATTTACAGCTTTCCTGAGAAAACTTATCCCCGGAGGGGAACAGAAAAGATAATGACAATTCTTGACCGCTACGTATCGAAAGAATTCATCAAATTATTTATGCTCATCCTCGCATCGTTCATTTCCCTCTTCCTTATCGTCGATTTTTTCGAACGGATACGGATGTTTTTGAGCAACAATGCCACCCTGCCCCAGATGGCTTCGTTTTTCCTGTATAGAATCCCGATGATCATCTCACAGACGATTCCCGCCGCGGCGCTCCTGGCAGCTCTCATGACTTTCGGCTCTCTCTCGAAAAACAGTGAAATCGTTGCGATGAAGGCGAACGGAATAAGCCTTTACAGAACTTCCCTGCCGGTAATCATAGCCTCCGTGTTGATTTGCGTACTTGCCTTCCTCATCACTGAATTTATCACACCGTACAGTAATCAGAGGGCGGACCACATTAAGTTTATAGAAATTCAAAAGCGGGAGTCTCAAGGCACTTTCAAGCAAAACCAGCTCTGGTACAGAGGAGATGACGGAATTTACAACTTCAAGATGTTCGATCCCAAAACAAACACACTTCACGGAATTACAATAAACTATTTAGACAGGAATTTTACATTAACGATGAGGATAGATGCCGAAATGGCCCAGTGGAAAAACGAACAGTGGATTTTCCAGAACCTGCTTGTTACCAGGTTTATTGAAAATGATTTTCCTTCACTTGAGCGGATTCCCGAAAAAGTGATCAATTTGCCGGAAAAACCATCAGATTTCAGTGAGGTGCAAAAGTCAGCCGAAAAAATGGGATTCGTCGAACTTATCCGCTATGTTGAGAAAATTAAATCAGAGGGCTATGATACCACACGCTATATCGTTGACCTGCACGGAAAGATCGCCTTCACCCTGGTGAGCATCATTCTCGTCATCATCGGTATTTCTTTCTCCCTTATAAAGTCCGAAAGGAGTGGAGGCGTCATGCAGAGCATCGGTGTGGGCATCATCATCGGATTTTCTTACTGGATCGTCCATGCCTTCGCGTTATCTCTTGGTCGTTCAGGAACAATACCACCTGTCCTGTCGGCATGGATTACCAACCTGATCTTCACCGCTGCGTCCGTCGCAATGTTCCTGCGGGTAAAAACCTGAAAATGAGGGAGAGGGGATCAATAGCGATAATAACCGGGTTTATAAGGACCGTCTACTTTCACACACAAATATTTTGCCTGCTTTTTCTTCAATCTTGTCAGTTTCGCACCGAGACGCTTCAGATGGAGTCTTGCCACCTCTTCATCAAGTTTTTTCGGCAGAGTGTAGACACCCGTTTTATATTTCCCCGTGGCGAGTTCAATCTGCGCAAGACACTGGTTCGTAAAACTTGTACTCATCACGAAACTGGGATGTCCCGTGGCACACCCCAGGTTCACCAATCTTCCTTCAGCCAAAATGATGACGGACCGTCCTGATTTGAGAATCCACCTATCTACCTGGGGTTTAATATTCTCTCTTTTACAATGTTTCTCAAGGTACTGCATGTCGATCTCGCTATCAAAGTGACCGATATTGCATACGATCGCTTCATCTTTCATCTTTTCCATATGCTCACCGGTAATGACATCGCAGCATCCGGTGGCAGTAACGAAAATATCTCCGATCGCGACGACATCTTCCAGTGTTTTTACCTCATATCCTTCCATGGCAGCCTGAAGAGCACAAATCGGATCGATCTCGGTGATAACGACACGGGCTCCAAAACCTCTCATTGATTGAGCCGATCCCTTCCCCACATCGCCATAACCGCAAATGACAACCATCTTGCCCGCAACCATAATATCCGTCGCCCGTTTGATGCCGTCTGCGAGAGACTCGCGACAGCCGTAAAGGTTGTCAAATTTAGACTTTGTGACCGAATCGTTGATGTTGAAGGCCGGGAAGAGAAGTTCACCTGACTTTGCCATCTGGTGAAGTCTGTTCACACCTGTTGTTGTCTCTTCCGAAACGCCGCGGATCCTGGAAGCAACCTTGTGCCAGTGCCCCGGATCCACCTTCAGACCATGTCTTATTCGATCCATGACAATCTCAAATTCTCTGCTCTCCTGTTTTTGATCAAGCAGAGATGGATCTTCCTCCACTCTTACTCCCAGGTGAACGAACAGTGTCGCGTCGCCGCCATCATCCACGATCAGGTCAGGACCTGTACCATCGGGCCATGTGAGGGCCTGTTCCGTGCACCACCAGTATTCCTCGAGTGATTCCCCTTTCCATGCGAATACAGCGGCAGTCCCCGCCTTCGCGATTGCGGCAGCAGCATGATCCTGGGTCGAAAAAATGTTGCACGATGCCCACCTGATATCCGCCCCTAACTCCCTGAGGGTTTCAATGAGCATTGCCGTTTGAATGGTCATGTGCAGGCTCCCTGTAACCCTTAAACCATGTAAAGGCTTTTTGAGACCATACTTTTTCCTGACAGCCATAAGGCCGGGCATCTCATTTTCGGAAAGCTCCATCTCTTTACGGCCCCACCCGGCAAGTCTGATATCCGCGATCTTATATTTCAGGGTTCTCTCAAGCGGGAGATATTTCATCAGCTCCTTCACCTTTCCTCTCCATTCAATTAGTCCTTTATGATGCTCCGGCTATTTTCAACACGTCGATCCTGCCGGTCTTTCCCACACATAATGCTATCCATCCTCCGACCGTTCTTCCTGCCGTTCTTCCCTGTTCATTTCGTGGGGCAACTTCTCATATTTCCTCAGACCCTCTTTCGATGACACCATGCCGAGAGAGATAATGTAGGTTAACGCTTCTTCTACTGACATATCAATTATAATCAATTCATTTTCCGGTACCATGATAAGATAACCGGATGTTGGATTAGGCGTGGTCGGCAAGAAAACACCGAAACATTTCTGGCCCGACCTCTTCTCAATTTCTCCCGCAGGCATTCCCGTGATAAATCCTATTGTATACACACCCTTCCTCGGGAATTCTACCAGGACAACCTTTTTAAAACTTGTTTTTCTATCTGCTAACATTCCGTCAGATACCTTCTTAATACCCTGATAAATACTTCCCACAAATGGCACCTTTTCCACAAGCTCTTCTCCCCGTTGAATGATTCTACGACCAAAGAAGCTTTTCGTGACAAGACCGCTGATAAAAATCAGAATCACTGTGAAAATTATGCCAAGGCCGGGAATACGGAAACCAAATACCGAATCAGGATGGTATTTTGCGGGGATTACTCTTAAGAGGCTATCCGCTGTATCGATGAGGAAAACGATAATGTAGAGTGTTAATCCTATGGGAATAATAACAGCAAGACCGGTTAAAAATATCTGTTTCAGGTTGGTTCTCAATACAGTATGCGCCTCATGCCATTAAAATTGAAGGACAATTAACAAAAACGCTGTGTGATTACAACTGCTATTTAAAAAAATGGGCAAGGTGTATGCAATACCCCGCCCTTATACACATGTCATCAATGAATTGATAATGCGTAGGAATGCCTTCCTGATACTCTACTTCATCTGCTTGATTTTGTTCTTCTCATCGAGAAAAACGCACTTGGGAGACCAGCTCATTGCCACAACATCATCGAAGAGGGCATAACTGGCGATAATGATTAAATCACCCTGAGAAGCTTTCCATGCGGCAGCACCATTTACGCAAATTACTCCTGAATCCTGCTCGCCTTTCATCACATACGTTGAGAATCTTTCCCCGTTCGATACATTATATATATCTACTTTTTCGTAGGGAAGAATGTCTGCCGCCCTCATGAGACTTTCATCGATGGTGATGCTTCCCTCGTAATGGAGGTTTGCATCTGTTACGGTAGCTCTGTGAATTTTCGATTTGAGTAAAAACCTTTGCATATTCAATTCACCTCACCGAGAAGGAGCCAACCCTCTCTCACTCATGTATCACACACCTGCAGTCAGATATCCAGGACATCCCCGAACACATAATTGTCTATCAACCGGGTTTTATCAATCCTGACAGCCAGGGCAAGCACGGTCTCTCCTTGCAGATGATCGACATCCTCGAGGGTTGTCGTATCACATATTTTCACGTAATCGATCCGGGTGTACGGATGTTCTTCAATGAATTTTTTGACCGCTTCCAGAATATTCCTGGCATTCCGTTCACCTTTCTCATACATACCCTTCGCCATTTTCAGGGACCTGCTCAGACTCAACGCAGATTCTCTCTCATGGGCTTTGAGATAGACATTCCTCGAACTCATGGCAATACCGTCAGCCTCCCGCACCGTCGGCATTCCAACTACCTCAAGATCCATGTTCAGATCCTGGACCATCCTCTTTATCGTCACAAATTGCTGGAAATCCTTCTTTCCGAAAATGGTGACGTGAGGTTTCACTGAATTGAAAAGTTTTGCGCAAACCGTAGTCACCCCCCTGAAGTGACCCGGTCTCGAAAGCCCGCAGAGATTTTGTGTCACCCTCTCAACATTCACGTTAGTCTGGTAGTACTCCGGATACATTTCCCTGTCATCGGGAGAAAAAATCACATCCACACCAACACCGTCAGCAAGGTTTCTATCCCTTTCAAAATCTCTCGGATACCTCTCAAAATCTTCTCCGGGGCCGAACTGCGTGGGGTTTACATAGATACTCACCATAAGACAGTCCCCCCGTTTTCTTCCCTCCCGCATGAGGCTTAAATGACCCTCATGAAAATATCCCATTGTCGGCACAAAGGAGATTATCTTTCCCGTGTTCCTCAATGATTCGGACATCCGCTGCATTTCACGAACAGATCGTACAATCTTCATCTCAACATACACATAAAAAATGCCTCTACGTCAAAGACGAGAGGCATTGTAATCATACTCGTAGCGATTCCCTTACCTTCCGTCTCAGTCCGTAGCCGAATCCAAGCGGTCGGATTTCCCGTTAACAGATACGTCGCGTTTTGTCAAGATTTTTCTAATAAATTTTCTAATAAATGTAGCGTGTTGCTCAACACGCCAAGCTCCTCCGGTGTGAGCGATTCACCCCTCCTTCTGCCATCGATACCCGCCTCCCGAAGAGCCATAGCGATCTTATACTCCGGGAAACGTGGAAGAAATGAGCTTCGGAGATTATTCATAAGCGTCTTTCTCCTTTGAGAAAATGCCGTTCTCACAACCCGGGAAAAAAAGAGGTGATCATTCAGCTCCACCCTCGGTCTCTCCCGAATATCCATCTTCAAGACAGAGGATTTTACTTCCGGTTCAGGATAGAAGCAGCTGCCGGGCACCGTCAACTCACGCGAGCAATGAGTATACATGGACACCATAACCGAGGGTATACCGTACTCCTTTGTACCCGGCGATGCAACAAGCCTGTCCGCAAGCTCCTTTTGAAACATGAGAATCATTGTCGATATGTGCTGCCGGTACGAGAGCAGGTGGAACAATATCTGCGACGAGATATGGTAAGGAATATTGCCGATTATCTTCATTTTCCGCGATGAAGATGAATCACAAGAAGAAAAATCATACTGAAGCACATCCGCATGAATCACAGTCACATGATCAATGTGAGCAAGCCTTTCCCGCAGGACTGCAACCATGCGGGGATCAACTTCAAGAGCAATGACCCGACCAGCCTTCAACGCGATCAGTTCCGTCACAACTCCGATCCCGGCCCCTATCTCGATGACCGTCTCATCGCTCCGGATGTCGGCGAGCCCGACAATCTTGTTGATTACATTTATGTCCTGAAGAAACGACTGTCCCAAACGCTTGAGAGGACGAATGCCGTAATCTTTAAGGACTTTTCTTACGGAAGTCATTGTGTGCTTTTTTCCTGATGCCGACAACGGCGTTGTGGGTTATATAGTACGCCGAAACTGCAAGGAAAGTGGCCATCATCACCCCTCCCAGGAGAAGAGGACATATAATTTGCCACCCCATGTTGAGAATGTGTGTCGCGGAAAATTCTGCCGGTGTAAAATAGTGTAGATTTTCCCCTAAGATATATCTCCCCAGTGCATATTGACTGACATAAAAAAATGGTATGGTCACCGGATTGGAAATCATCAATGAGCCTAAGAACGCGGCGGTCATGTTCTGTCGAAAGAGATAGGCAAACATTATGACAAGAACCGTATGAAACGGTATTGTAGGAGTTACCCCGACAAAAACTCCGATTGCCATCCCCATGGCGATAGTGCGCGGTTCACCCTTCAGGCTGAGAAAATCTTTGTAAAAATTCTGGAGTCTCTTTTTCACGATCATGAATATCCCCGGAGAGTATCCAACGGCCACCTTGACACAGCGTTGATATCAAAGGTGTCCCGGAAGCCTCTCTTCAATATGTCTTCCCCGACAACTGCAACCATTGCCGCGTTGTCGGTACAGAAAAGAGCAGGTGGTATATATACGTCAATCCCCCTGGAGTCGGCTTCCTCGCGAAATCTTTCTCTCAATCTCCCGTTCGCGGCAACACCCCCGCATACCACAACCTTCTTAATGGAAAACATTTGCGCCGCTCTCAATGTTTTTTCAACCAGGACATCAACAATAGCCTCCTGATAACTTGCTGCCACATCCGGCAAATCCCGCTCATGAAAGGGATATCCCCTCTTTTTGATACACTTCAACAGGGATGTTTTCAAACCGCTGAAACTGAAATCCATACTCTCTTTCATGGCCCTTGGGAATTGAATCCAGTCTTTCTTCCCTCCCCTTGCCAGTCGGTCAATTACGACCCCACCGGGATAGCCGATATTGAGAAGTTTCGCCGCTTTGTCAAAAGCCTCACCGGCTGCATCATCCTTCGTCTGACCGAGAACCCTGAAATCCTGGAAACCATTTGCCAGATAGATATTAGTATGCCCCCCGGAAACAACGAGAGCTACAAAGGGGAAATCCGGGGAAGAATCACCCAGGAACACCGAGGCCACATGACCCTCAAGATGATTTACCCCCACGAACGGAATATCCAACGCGAAGGCAATGGCTTTCGCGACAGATAAACCGACAAGAAGGGATCCGACGAGACCGGGCCCCCTGGTGACGGCAATACCTTCTATATCACGTAGGGAAACCCCCGCACCACGGAGTGCCCGGCATATCACCGGTATAATCGTCTCCATGTGCTTACGCGATGCAATCTCCGGCACAACCCCTCCATATTCGCTATGCAGGTCTGCCTGGGAAGCAACGACATTGGAGGCGGGAATAAGCCGCCCGTCACGGAGTACCGCCGCCGCTGTCTCATCACAGGATGTTTCTATACCCAGAACAAGCATTCTCCCATTCCCCGGACAATTTCCTTTTACAAAAATCCGGATTTTATATATAGAAACGGGCGAACTTTGTAAATAGCTTTTACATACTCAACGTACTGAAGAAGGAACACCCGCGCATGGAAGTAACAACGGACTTTTTGGTCTTGGGAAGCGGAATCGCCGGATTGAGCTTCGCAATCAAGGCAGCGGATTTAGGAACCGTCGCCATCGTCACGAAAAAAGAAAAATCCGATTCAAGCACAAATCTGGCCCAGGGCGGCATTGCGGCGGTACACCACAAAGAGGACCGCTTTGAATACCATATCAAAGATACCCTCACATGTGGAGCGGGTCTCTGTAACGAAGAAGTGGTGCGTTTAGTGATCACCGACGGTCCCGAGAGAATCAAAGAACTCATCGACTGGGGTGTCGAGTTCACGAAATCGGAAAACAAAAACTCCAGTTATTACGACTTAGGACGGGAAGGCGGCCATTCCATGAGACGGGTGCTCCATGCAAAAGATTTGACGGGACAGGAGATTGAACGGGCACTCCATGAAAAAGCAAGTTCCAAAAAAAACATCAGGATATACGAAAACCACATTGGCATTGATCTCATTTTGGAATCGACTCTCCGCGGTCGGCGGGAAGACCACCGCGACAGATGTGTCGGAGCGTATATCTTGGATACCAACCGCGGCGAAATTCATACAATGAAAGCAAAATTCACCATCCTCGCAACCGGTGGCGCCGGAAAAGTTTACCTGATAACCACAAACCCCGACATCGCGACCGGTGATGGTATCGCTATGGCCTACAGGGCAGGAGCCTCCATCGGGAATATGGAATTTATACAGTTTCATCCGACCTGCCTCTATCATCCCGAAGCAAAATCATTTCTTATAAGCGAGGCGGTCCGAGGAGAAGGTGGTATCCTGAAATCGATAAGCGGTGCCTCGTTTATGGAAAAGTACCATCCCATGAAAAGTCTCGCTCCACGAGATATCGTTGCGAAAGCAATTGACACGGAGCTCAAAAAATCCGGTGATGACTACGTTCTCCTGGACATAACCCACAAAGACAGTGACTTCCTCACCAGCAGATTCCCGAATATATACAGCAAGTGTATGGAATTCGGTATCGACATGACAAAGGACCCGATACCGGTTGTTCCTGCCGCCCATTACATGTGCGGAGGCGTGGTAGTGGATGCATATGGAAAAACAACCATTGAACGTCTCTACGCCTGCGGTGAAGTTTCGTGCACGGGGCTCCACGGCGCCAACCGGCTCGCCAGCAACTCCCTCCTGGAGGCGGTGGTATTTGCCCATCGCTCATTTCTCAAAATAGCCGAGACGTTCCATGAGAAAAAAGACGATCCTATTGCCATCCCTGCCTGGGATCCGAGGGGTGCAACGGAAAGCGACGAATCGGTCGTCGTTGCACACAACTGGGATGAAATCAGGAGATTCATGTGGAATTATGTGGGAATCATGAGATCCAATAAAAGGCTTGATCGTGCTGCGCGGAGAATAGAACTCATCGGCCGCGAAATTGACGAATACTACAGAAATTTCATTATCACGAGAGACCTGGTGGAACTCCGCAATATCGCAACGGTGGCGAGATTAATTATAGAGTGTGCTCAAATGAGAAAAGAGAGCAGAGGTCTTCACTACAACATAGATTATCCAGAAAAGGACGATCATCACTGGTTGAAAGATACAATTGTGAGAAAAGGCCTCGTCCTCAAAAACGCTTCCTGATCACCGGCCCGTCATATTACAGGACATCTCTCACTTCTTTTTCGAGAACTATATTTTCCATTCAAGTTCTACTTTGCCGATTACACTGGTAAAAATAAGCCTGTATCGCTTCTCCCCGGCACTACCGGTACGCGGCTCTTCGAGTTTGACCAGAGGAAATTTTAGCGTATAGCACATTCCGTAATACTGATTCACATACGGATAAAATTCTGTAACGAGGGGAGAGACTTTCTCTATTTTTCTCAGTTCGACGGGATTTACTCTGTTCCCCCTTTCATCAATAAGGAATACTGTCCATATGGAACGCTCTTTCTCAAAATCATTTGCGTCTTTCTCGGGTGTGTACGCATAGAAGAAAAACTCTGCAAAATCAGAGGAGAAGCTGGTTTGAACCTCTTCTCTCTTCTTCCTTTCGCTGTCCTGAAGATGGTATATTCTCGCATATTCCATGAGATATGCCTTGTTGAATTCGTCCCCCCTGTACGTCGCCTTGATATAAACCATAGTTTCAAATTCTGAATACACTGTCTGTGATCTTGACCATGCCTCCAGGTTTCCAAGATACTCTTTTGACACACCTTTGTATTTTACAATATCAATGTAGCCCTCAATATGGCCACACCCACCGATCATTATGACAATCATACACAAAAAAACTCCAAAGTGTTTGTTCATCTCTCCTCCCCAAATACACGGTCAAATATCAAATGTATATGTTTCAGAAAATTTTCCAATTTGAATACCGCTTCAATATCCTCTTCGCCTAAGCAGGACATCACTTTCTCATCCTCAAGAAGTGTCTGTCTGAAATCGATCCCATCATGCCATGATTCCATCGCATTTTCTTGCACTATGCGGTAGGCATCTTCGCGGGTCACACCTTTCTCGATAAGTTTCAGAAGAACCATCTGAGAGAAAACGACACCCCGGGTCATTTCGATATTGGCACGCATCCTCTCCGGATACACCAGCAGTCTGTCCACAAGGTCTGTGAACCTGAACAACATAAAATCAAGAAGAATTGTTGCGTCGGGAGCAATAACTCTTTCCACCGATGAGTGACTGATATCCCGCTCATGCCAGAGTGCTATATCTTCGAGGGCGGCTACCGCATAGGATCTCATCAGGCGGGCAAGTCCGGAAAGGTTTTCCGACAGAACGGGATTTCTCTTATGGGGCATTGCGGAAGATCCCTTTTGCCCGGGAGTGAAGTACTCCTCCACTTCCTGTACCTCTGTCCTCTGAAGAAGTCTTATCTCCTGCGCAAACTTGTCTATGGAAGATGCAATAATGGCCAGTGTGGTAAAGTATTCGGCGTGCCTGTCTCTCTGAATGATCTGGGATGAAACCGGCGCGGGCTTGAGATCGAGCTCACGACATACGTATTCTTCTACAGATGGATCAATGAAAGAATAGGTCCCTACCACACCGGAAATCTTTCCGTAACTGATGGTCTCTCTCGCATGATGAAGCCGCGCCAGATTCCTCTCCATCTCCTGAAACCAGAGGGCAATCTTTAAACCAAATGTAATGGGCTCGGCGTGAACCCCATGAGATCTCCCCATCATAATGGTATCTCGATGCTCAAATGCCTTTTTTTTGAGCACCGCGAGGAGCCTGTCCATATCACCAATAAGGATATCCGACGCCTCTCTGAGAAGAACGGCAAGCGATGTATCCAGAACATCGGACGAGGTGAGTCCCATATGAATGAACCTGCTATCCTCTCCTACTTTTTCCGCAACTGAAGTGAGAAACGCGACGACATCGTGTTTCGTCGTTTTTTCTATCTCCTCTATCCGTGCAATATCGAATGCCGCCTTCTGTTTGATATTTTGCAAAACGGCCTGATCAATATCACCCTTCTCAGCCATGGCCTCGCAGGCCAGGATTTCGATATCCAGCCATTTCCTGTACCTGTTCTCAGGGCTCCATACAGCACTCATTTTCTCTCTCGAGTATCTCGAAATCAATCTTTTCCTCCTGACCTCAATAATATAGTTTTTGACCTGCTTCCCATTACGGCTTGCAAATATAGAATAAATCAACTGAAAAAGAAATTAAAAAAAGATGGCCATAATGAAATGAGTTCCCGTCACCCATAAGATACATTTCTCAACTTCAATGGCATCGCAATTTGTGGTAATGAGTTAACCAATCTACTCGTCAATGATCTCAACGTCGCACAATATGGAAAAAGGAGAGTGGTAACTTTATGGAGGGCGAAGACACTTTCAAATGGAATGAAAAAGTCGTTCCACCTGACGAGGTTCTCAGAAAAATAGAACCGGGCATGAGCATCTTCCTGGGAACAGGAGTGGCCGAACCAAGAACGCTTGTAAAAAATCTCATGTCATCGAACCTCACAAACCTCACGGACCTCGAGCTCATCCAGATTGTCAGCCTCGGCGACGCAATTGCCTTCAGCAGTACCGCAACAGCTCAAAAGTACAGGCTCAAGACTTTTTTTGCCGGATGGGCTGCGAGCAAGGCCATCATGGCGGGTTCCGTGGACATGATCCCGTGCCGCTTTTCCCGGATCCCGAAACTCATAGATTCGGGGGCAATTCGCGTCGATATCGCTTTCGTACAAATTACCCCCCCTGACAGCAGAGGTTATTCAAGCCTGGGAGTTTCAGTCGATGTAGCCAAACATGCCATGACACAGGCGGCAATTGTCGTCGGTGAGATCAACGACAAAGTGCCGCGTACCATGGGCAATACATTTGTACATATGGATGAATTTGATTTCTTGATTCACGCAACAGACCCCCCCATTTATTTCCCCAGATGGCCGTTTGACGATGTGATCGACAGGGTAGCCGCCAACGTCGCTTCTCTCATTGAAGACGGAAGTTGTCTCTCTTTTTATTCCGGCGCGCTGTTCGAAGCATTGGGGAAACACCTCGCCCGTAAGCGAAATTTAGGCATCCATACCTTTTTTTTCACCGATCCCCTCATGGATCTTGTCAAGTGCGGTGCCGTTACCAACAAGAAAAAGGGGCATTTTCACGACAAATCCCTTACCGCGTATGCTCAGGGAACACCGGAACTGATGAAATGGCTCCACAGAAATCCTCTTATTGAATTTCAGGGGATAGACGTTGTTTCAGATCACATGAGGATCAGCATGAACGACAAGATGATAGCCATTTTACCCGCAAGGAAAGTGGATATCACGGGAGGAATCGCGCTCCCGATCGGCAGGGGAAACGTAACCCCCGGTCCGGGGCAGGCACAGGAATTCTTCGCCGGTGCAGAACACTCCCGGGGTGGAAGAACAATCTTTGCTCTGCCGAGCCGCAATCTTCAAGGTCAGCCGAACATTCTGCTCTCCGTCGATGAGTACCCTAATCAGTTCACGAACCGTGAGTCCCTGGATCTCATAATCACCGAGTACGGCATAGCCTACATGATCGGAAGAACTGTCCGTGAGCGGGCGCAGGCGCTCATAGACATCGCTCACCCCGATGACCGTGCCGAGCTCATCCGGCAGGCCAAGGCAGCAAACATTCTCTACTCAGACCAAATTTTCCTCACCGAATCAGGTCATTTGTATCCTGATATCATTTCCACTCAAACCTTCCGGGATGGGCTCTTGATCCGTTTCAGGGCACTTAAGCCTTCGGACGAGGAGGAAATGCGCAGGCTATTCTATCGTTTTTCAGACAAAGCGGTATACTACCGCTATTTCACCCCCATCAAGGTCATGCCCCACGCCAAGATGCAGGAGTACGTGAATGTCGACTACCGACGTTGCATGTCAGTTGTGGGCGTTATCGATGAAGACGGCATTGAACGCATCATTGCTGAAGGGCGATATGTACGCCTCCAGGACAGACCGTACGCCGACACAGCCTTTGTCGTCGATGAAAAGTTCCAGGGCAGAGGCATCGCTACCTCTCTCCTGGACATGCTCATTACTTACGCCCGCGAACGTGGCATCAAAGGTTTCACCGCCGACGTGCTGGCCGACAATAAGGCAATGATCAGGGTATATGAAAAATCCCGTTATCCGATTCAGGCGGTTGTGGAATTCGGTGTATATCATCTGACAATTCCTTTCACCGATCGGGAAGCATCATTTTCAGAGAGTGCGCAATAGCCACTGACGGATACAAGAAATTACTGAGGATAGTGCGATAGTATGACTCTCTTGAACATATATCAAAATCTTTAAGGAAATCAGCCATGTTTCTATTTAAAAAAATTGTCGCCCCGCTGTTTTACCCCCTGTCATTGATTCTTGGAATGCTTACCCTGGGACTTATCCTGATCTGGTTCACGAAAAAACAGAAAGCCGGTAAAATCATCGTGACAATGGGAACGATCATGCTCTGTTGCCTCAGTTACAATTTTCTCCCCGACCTCTTATTAGAATCCCTTGAACAGAGATTCCCTCCTTTCGCAACACAGGATAACATCGGAACATCCCGCTTGGATCTCACGCATTCCGTAAAGTGGATTGTCCTGCTGGGAGGAGGACACACCCTAGACCCGAAACTTCCCGTGACCAGTCAGCTATCCGAAGAATCACTTGTCAGGCTTGCGGAAGCGATCCGGATCCAAAGAATAATTCCCGGCAGTAAAATTGTTCTTTCGGGAGGCGCGGTATATGAAAAGAGAGCGGAAGCAGAGACCCTTTCATCAATGGCAGTCATGCTTCACGTTCGCCCTGAAGATATTGTGTTAGATACGGTTTCCAGGGATACGGAAGAGCAGGCTCTCACCATCCGGAATATCGTCGGCAAAAACCAATTTGTCCTGGTTACGTCCGCATCCCATATGCCCAGATCCATGGCACTCCTCGGCAAGTTAGGACTTTCACCGATTCCCGCACCAACCGGCCACTTAATCAAACAAAAACAAGCGGTCACGCCCGATGAATTCTATCCCTCTTACATGGGGCTCCTCAAGACCCAGAAAGCATGTCATGAGTATCTCGGACTACTCTGGTCGAGGATAAGGGATAAAGCGTGAACATGGTTACGGGAGAAATGACCCTTGAATAAAACACGGGTACATGTTAGAAGGCGGAGGAAATGGGAAATATATCCATTCCTCACGATGATTTGTAAATGACTGCATCAGGGCGATTTACACCGTTGCAGCCCACAACCAGGAGATAAAATGATGAAATATGTGCTCAGATTTGTTGTCATCACCTGTCTCATCACCTTTATATCGGGGTCATTATGGGCTAAGGAAAAGAAAAAGGTGGCAGTACTCCCCTTCGCAATCCATAGTGCCGAAAACATTGATTATGTAAAACAGGGCGTCCGGGATATGCTCTCCTCCCGTATCTCCGTGAGTGACGGGATTGAGGTCATCGGTAAAGATGCAGTTGCCGAAGCAATGAAGGAAAAAGGTGCAAAAGACCTGACGCTCGCAGACGTGTACGACTTGGGCAAGAAAATGAATGTGGATTTCGTCGTATGGGGAAGCATCACCAAGATCGGAAACAGCCTGAGCATCGACGGAAAGTTAGTTGACATCGTCACAAACAAATCAGACGTAAGCATCTTCACCCAGAGTCAGAGTCTGGATGACGTCATTCCCAAAATTAACGACTTTGCCCAGAGAATCGACCAGCACATTCTGGGCACGGTCCCACCGACCTTCAGTTCTCCTGCGGTCTCTCCACAATTACCGGTCCAGCAGCAGCCATCCCCGCCCAGCCGCGAAAAGGACATTGCATCGGGAATAAGGTCAAGCAAGAAAGGAACTTTTACCTCAATCATCAACCCTGAATTCATCAATGCAGCTGGACCCCTTGACAAAAAAGGATTCTGGATGAGTCCGAAGATCCCGACTGAGTTCAAGGGTATGGACATCGGTGATGTAAATGGTGACGGTCTCAATGAAATTGTCCTCATCGATAATAATAATGTGATGATATACCAGCTACAGGGGAAGAAGTTTAAGTTCATACAGAAGATACCGGGGAAATCATATGACCATTATCTATCCGTAGATGTAGCAGATATTAATCAAAACGGTATCAAAGAAATTATTGTGACTAACCTCTCGGGCGACACCTTGGAATCATTTGTTTTAGAATTCAAGGAGGGCAACTTCATCGTAATAGCTTCGAAACTTCCGTGGTTTTTAAGAGTAGTGGAAATGGAATCATGTCCTCGATTGCTGGGACAGTACCGGGGTATGGACAATCCATTCGATACCCCGATCCACGAAATAGTATGGGAAAACGGCAATTACAGACAGGGCATGAGAATGAAGATCCCCTTGGGTCTTTCAGTATACGGTCTAACCGTTGCAAATATAGATACCGGCGGAAACGAGAAGATTATTGCTCTTGATAGTAATGATTATCTGACCATATACGAACAAACGGATAAGCCTCTCATGAGACTTCAGACATTTGGAGGGAGCAATGAACTGCTCTGGAAAAGTGATGATGTCTATGGTGGAAGTAGCACCTATATTGAACAGAAGCGCTCAGGATCTGAAACGTACGAACAAATGAGATTCATTAATCTGCGGATTTTGACCTACGATATCAACAAAGACGGTAAAAAAGAAATAATTATTGTGAAAAATATATCGGCTACCGGAAGAGTATTTAAAAACGTAAAATTATTCACCTCGAGTGAGGTATACGATCTCGAATGGGATGGATTGGGACTTACGGAAAACTGGAAGACACGAAAGATCAACGGGTATGTTGCCGATTATCAATTCAAGGACGTGGATAATGACGGCCAGAATGAAATCGTTCTCGCCCTTATACTTTCCACGGGGGCATCAATCTCGGAAAAAAGTGTGATAGTCGCCTACAAACTCACTCCCCAGCAAGAATGAATGATGCGACAGCGGGGTTATCTTACATACCCGGCTATTCCGTCAAAACGGTATCCCTTCTTCAGACTGTCCTCTCCTTTCGGATCGGTAGTGTAAAAATAAGAACCGGTAGCGGGATTGAACCATCGATACAGTTCCCTTGTATTCGTGAGTCTCGAAGTAGCGATGTTTCCTATGACTCCTTTGTATACGTAACCCTTTAAAGTCTTTCCTTCCCCCCGCATGTCGTGCGAATAGAAATGGCCCTTCTTCTTAGGATGATACCAGCCATGAAAGGATGTTGTCCCGGGGGTTCCGGGACTGAATAACCGGAAGGCAATGCCCTGTTTTTTGTACCCTCTCCCCTGTAATAGAACCGCATCTGTCTCAGGATGTGCAGTAAACAGATAATCGGAACCCGCGACATAGCGATATACGTCAATAATTCTCTGTTTATTGTCTCCTGTTACCTCAAGCGATACTTCAACGACTTTCTCCCCTCCGTTCGAAGTGAAAACGATCTTTTCGCCATAATAACCAGGATTCAGCCGCTGTGATTTGACCATGATATTAACATAGTCAGTTTCCCTCGTCGTCGTCCCTGAATCCGGGAAAATATTTATCCAGCCGGGAGACCCCCTCTTCACCTCTATGCCATATATTTTGACCCCTTCAATGAGGGCATGTCCTTTTTTGCTTGACACCGTAAGAACATGTTGCCCGTAGGGAAGATCCTCTGCAATCAGACACTCCGAAGCTTCATGAGCACCGCTTTTACATTCCAATGCGTTGGTTCGCTTCTCGTCGACATAAGCACTTATGCTCTCTCCGGCCGGTTCAACAGAAAAAAATACCGTAATCCCTGTACCCCAGAAACGATATTTCATTACATGATGAGGAGATTGACTTGCCGGATAGCCATCTTTTTCCAGCCACCTTCCCGATATATCCAAAGATTCCTTTAAATGGTTCGGCGGTACGTAGGAGCTACTCCCTTTAATACCCGCGTTTAAAAAAGAGACATATCGACCTGTATTTGTCGGTGTATCGGGTTCAGCACTCAATCCGCAAGCCGCACGCCAGCGGAGAATCTCCCTGCCCCTGTTTGTCACCATAAGTTTTCCCGCCACCTGTTCGTCAGAATCCACCTGACCCAAATCAATTCTCGGCGGAGTGACTACCAGGAGAGGTTCTTTTTCCCCCGTCCTTAATTCAAATCTCAGCGTAACCGCTTTCGTCCCTCCATTCGAAATCAATTTCACGACCTTCTTATGAGTTCCAGGAGGAAGGGATTTTCTGTATATGTTCATGCGAGAATCCGTTTCGATTCCCATCTGAACAAGGTACGCATCTGCAGTTGTGTCTGCATCATTCAGCACCGGCTTGAGAGAACTGATATGAATCTTTACAGTTGCTGTGTTATCTCTCAATGTCCCGGAAATCCTTTGATCCTCCAGCAGGGTCCATCCTTCCGGCCCAATAACCGACCATTTCAACGTTCCCGGACCCGCATTTTTTAACACGACACTGCCTCTGGAACCCTCCCCTATACTAATGACTCCAAAATCCAATTCCCGAGGAGAGACGGACAATGCCGGACGCACCTCATCTGTTCTATCCTCAGCCTTCTCTAAATCTGCAGATACTTCTTTGCCCGCTTTTTTCTTCGTGTCATTTTCCTGGGTTGATACTGCTGATGGAATCAAAAGAAAGAAAAAGAGGACGGTAAACATTCCCACTGCGTAAAATCGCCGAATCATGATCCCTCCGGGGAAAAATCTGCGCTTTTCTAACTTAATCTTTCAGAGAACGCAACGGATTTTCACAATGAAAAATCTTGACACCCCCCTCACATCCGATATATTGACCAACACTTTTACCACAAAAACCATCTTCCATTGTCATACTGGCACCGGGAAAATGATGATCGGCGACGATAAAAAATATTGGGTTGCCCTCAAATCAATTGATGGACTGGGAAATATAGGTTTCAAAAATTTAGTTGACACCTTCGGCAGTCCGCAAAACGTATTCAACGCATCTCTTCACGCTCTCAAAAAAGTTTCGGGAATCAGCAGTAAATCAGCGACGCACATCAAAGACTTCACTGAATGGCAGCGCATAGAAAATGATCTCGACCTCCTGAAAAAATATGAAGCCCGAATCATCACCTATCGCGATCCATTGTATCCGGGAAACCTCCTGAATATTTATGATTTCCCTCCCTTTCTCTACATGCGGGGAGAGCTGAGAGACGATGCTATAAATATAGCGGTCGTCGGCTCCAGGATGGCCAGCACCTACGGAAAATTTTCCACGGAAAGGCTGTGCCGGGAACTGGCCATGGAAGGTATCACCGTGGTAAGCGGCCTCGCCAGAGGAATCGATTCTGCGGCCCACAGAGGTGCTCTCGCGGGTAAGGGCAGAACCGTAGCCGTTTTGGGATGCGGCCTTGATATCCTGTATCCCGCGGAAAACGAGGAGCTTTATCGGGAAATAATCAGAAATGGAGCTGTCATTACGGAATACCCCTTCGGCACACCACCCAGCGGCCCAAACTTTCCTGCCCGCAACAGAATCATCAGCGGAATTTCTTTAGGTGTTGTGGTAGTGGAAGCGAATGAAAAAAGCGGATCTCTCATCACGGCCAGGATCGCTCTGGAACAGGGACGTGAGGTGTTCGCCGTCCCGGGAAGCATCGATTCCGCCGGATCACGGGGAACGAACAAACTGATCAAACAGGGTGCAAAACTCATCGAGAATGTCCACGACATTCTCGATGAGATCCTGCCGCAGGTGGAAACGAGAGTACGGAAAAAACCCTCGGATGTCTCCCCGGAAGAGGAGGTAAGCCGCGACGCAAAAAAAATATCGAAAACGGACACCACACTCAACCACACCGAAAGATCCGTGCTGAATAAAATCACCCTGAAAGGCACAGATGTTGATGATATTATTGCCGCCACGGGAATACCCACCAGCCACGTATTAAATATTCTATTGACTCTTGAGCTGAGAGGGATTATCAAGCAACTTCCCGGAAATAAATTTGCACTCAAGGAGTAATCATGACGGATTCCCTCATCATCGTCGAATCGCCCACAAAGGTAAAAACTATCAAAAAATATTTAGGTCCGAACTACGAAGTGTTAGCATCCATGGGACATATTAAGGATCTTCCCAAAAGTAAGTTAGGAATCGACCCGGACCACCACTTTCTCGCTACCTACAATGTCATAGAATCAAGAAAAAAAATCGTCGGCATCTTGAAAAAAGCGGCGAAAAAAGCGAACGACATATTCCTCGCCCCCGATCCCGACAGAGAGGGAGAAGCTATAGCGTGGCATATCGCCGAAGAAATCGGCATGAAAGAAAAAAACGTCCATCGTGTTCTCTTCAACGACCTGACAAAAAAAACGATCCTGGAGGCGATGAACCATCCCCACACACTTGACATCAACAAGTACGAAGCACAGCAAACACGGCGCATCCTTGACCGTCTCGTGGGGTATAAGATCAGCCCCCTGCTCTGGGAAAAAGTGAAAAGAGGACTCAGTGCAGGTCGTGTCCAGTCGGTGGCAGTCAGATTGATCTGCGACCGGGAAGAGGAAATCCGTAAATTCATACGGGAAGAGTACTGGCATATCACCGCACATCTGGAGGGTGCAAATCCTCCTCCTTTCGAGGCCCGCCTCACCAGAATCGAAGGCAAAAAGGCTCGCATTACGAGCGATGCCCAATCATCCACGACAGTGGATTACCTTAAGATGGTTCCCTTTATCGTCGAAAAACAGGAGAAAAAAGAAGTACGGAAATCACCTATGCCGCCGTTCACCACAAGCAAGCTTCAACAGGAAGCATCACGGTGGCTTCGCTTCCCGGCAAAAAAGACCATGAGCATCGCCCAGAAACTCTATGAGGGGATTGAACTGGGAAAAGAAGGTTCGGTCGGTTTGATCACATACATGAGAACGGACTCGGTTCGTACCGCCGACGAGGCCATAAGAGAAGTCAGAAAATTCATCGGAGAACATTACGAACCCGACTTTCTTCCCGGAAAGGCACGAATATTCAAGAACACTGCTTCCTCCCAGGATGCCCATGAGGCGATCCGTCCGTCTTCCCTCAGCTACACACCGCACGACATCAAATCATACCTGAGCAATGACGAGTATCGCCTCTACCTGCTCATATGGAACCGCTTCGTTGCAAGCCAGATGAGTGCAGCCGTATTCGATCAGACGATTATTGACATAACAGCAGGAAATTGTCTCTTCCGGGCACAGGGTTCAGTCATGAAGTTTCCGGGATTCACAACCATCTATACCGAAGGAAAGGAAAACGGTAATAATGAGACTGAATTCGGCAAGATACTCCCTGAAGTACACGTGGGTGAAAAACTGACGCTCATCACACTCAAACCCGAACAGAAGTTCACCCAACCGCCACCACGGTTTTCAGAAGCTTCTCTGGTGAGGGAACTGGAAGAACAAGGTATCGGCAGGCCGAGCACATATGCAACTATCCTGAGTACCATCCAGGAAAGGGACTACGTGCATCTGGAAAAGGGGAGGTTTATTCCCACCGACCTGGGAATGTTGGTTACGGAGCTTCTGGTAAATAATTTCCCGAACATTCTTGATATCGAATTCACTGCGTCCCTGGAAACACAGTTAGATCTGATCGAAGAAGGGAAACTGAAAAAGATAGACACGCTCCATGATTTCTATGCTTCCTTTCAAAACGAACTGAATAAAGCCAAGGTGAATATGAGAAAAGTCAAGGGGGAAGCAACTCCCACCGATAAAATATGCGATAAATGTGCAAGCCCAATGGTCATCAAATGGGGGAAAAATGGAAGATTCATGGCCTGCTCAAACTACCCTGCATGCCGGAATACCATGAATATTTCCCAGGAAGGCCAGGAAGAGGCGAAGCGGGGGGAAACCCTATTGACTGATGTGCTCTGCGAGCAGTGCGGCAAACAGATGCTCATCAAACAAGGCAAATTCGGAAAATTTTTAGGCTGCTCCGGTTATCCCGAGTGCAAAACTACCATGCCGTTTCACCTGGGCATACATTGTCCCGAAACGAATTGCAACGGCAATCTCTGCGAGAAAAGAACGAAAAAGGGAAAGCTGTTTTTCAGTTGTTCCAATTACCCATCCTGCACCTTCGCACTATGGGACAGGCCTCTACCGGAACCATGCCCTTTGTGTGGAGCCCGGTTCCTCATTGAGAAATATTCCCCTCGCAAAGGAAATTACATGGCCTGCCTCAACAAGGATTGTACCTATAAGAGCCCTGTCACATAAACATGTCGTCTCAGGAATCCATCATAATAATCGGTGGCGGTCTGGCGGGATGCGAGGCGGCATGGCAGTTACTGAGACATGAACACCCCGTTACACTCTACGAAATGAAGCCCTCCGTATTTTCACCCGCCCACAGATCAGCCCATCTGGCGGAACTGGTGTGCAGCAATTCCCTCAGGTCTAATGCCATAGAAAACGCCGTCGGCCTCCTGAAAGAAGAAATGCGAATGTTGAACTCTCTCATCATGGAGGCGGCAGCGGCAACCGCGGTTCCGGCCGGGAAGGCCTTAGCCGTGAACAGGAATCAATTTTCTCTCTACATTGAAGAAAGACTGCTTACGCAAAAAAAAATTAAAATTATCAGGGAAGAAATCAGGGAAGTACCCGCACACAGAATTGTGATCATTGCCACCGGCCCCCTCACTTCCAATGCTTTGTCCGCAAGCATCACAAATTTAACCGGCAGTAACTACCTGTACTTTTACGACGCAATTTCGCCGATCATTGAAGGCGAGTCCATCAATTTCGATAGGGTGTTCAGATCCTCTCGATACGACAGCGATGGGGGGGATTACATAAACTGTCCCATGGAAAAGGACGAATATGAAAAATTCTGGATTGCCTTGAAAGAAGGCGAGGACGTTCCTCTCAGACATTTTGAAGAGGCGAAATACTTTGCCGGTTGTCTCCCCGTGGAACATCTTGCCAGGAGCGGCAAAGATACCCTCATATTCGGACCGATGAAACCGGTAGGTCTGACAAACCCGAAGACCGGAAAACAACCATACGCAGTGGTACAGCTCAGGCAGGAGGACCGGGAAGGAATACTCTTCAATATGGTAGGATTCCAGACGAAGCTCACCTGGCCCGAGCAGCGCCGCGTATTCAGGATGATACCCAGTCTGGAAAACGCAGAGTTCGTGAGACACGGAAGCATTCACCGCAATACCTTCATCAATTCCCCTGCCCTTCTCAACAACGCACTTCAACTCCGCACAAACAACATGATTTTTTTTGCAGGACAGATAACAGGTGTTGAAGGATATGTGGAATCAGCCGCGATGGGACTTATCGCCGGATTGAATGCATCGTGCGTTTTGTCGGGAAGAAAAAATGTACCGCCCCCACACACGACAGCTATTGGCGCCCTGTTACACTACATTACTCACGCCGATCACAAAACATTCCAGCCCATGAACGTGAACTTCGGATTCTTCCCTCCCCTCGCTCGCAAAATTCGAAAAAAAGACAGGGGCCTTCATTACGCATACCGCGCCCTGCGAGCACTCAAAGAGTGGCAGGACAACGCAGGCCTCTCCCATCAAAATCCGGCCGCCCTGTCATCTTAAAAAAAGCATCCTCCAAAACTCACCTCACCCATAAGTTTAACGGAAAATTCGCTCCAGGATAACTACCCCCTGACGTGATCCCAGTCCGCCATTTCCATGAACAGCACCCAAGGAAAAAGGTCCTTCTCTCAGGCGACGATACATAGCAATCATGGCATTCAGGCTCGGATTATTCCACGGGGCACGGGCAAGGTTCATACCTCCCGTTACCGTTATTTCATGGCTATCCAGGACATCGGTTATCTGCCCGGGTGACAGAGCAATACCGGTAACGAGTAAAAATGCGAGGGGAACGACAGGATAGCATGTGTACACCTCAAGTAATGCCTCTCCCGATAAGAAACGTGCGGGAAAATTCACTCCGGCCCGTCTGCAAGCCTCCTGAAAAGCAGCCTTCAGGTGACGATACGCGGCTATCTCGTGAATGAGCGCGGGGCCGTCGCCCGGTTGTATTCCAAGACCTATCCCTGAAACGGCAACCCTCTCGTGCACGGGAATATGACAGGCATCGGCAACTTCGTCACTGCAGAGAAGAAGTCGCCCCGCGAAATCCACGACAGGATTGGCACAATCAACACCACGGAACAAATCAGTAACAGGCTCATACCATTGCTGATCCAGAGTGAGGGGCCGACCAGACCTACCTGCTGTCCTCAGATAATTTGCAAAGAGATGTTCCGCCAATTGCCTAAACTGAATATCACTTATCCCCCAGTTTCCCATGAACACCCGGGCCAGCTCGGTGTAGGCCTTCGGGAGAGACCACTCTGTTCCGTATATTGACATGAGTCGATGCCGCTCCTCCCGCTCATAATTCGTTTTAAGCAGATCCTCGCCGGAGATAATCACGCATGAAGAACGTCCGGAAATGATCAGTTTCCTGGCTTCGTCAACGGCCTCAATGGGCGCACAACCGGAACGATAATGACGCTCCTCAAGAGGCGTATCCCAGCCGGCTTTGAGCGGATCAATAATCAACTCAACAGCATCGAACCCTTTCGCTGCCAGGGATTCTTGCATACGCAGAAATCCCGCAAGATCGCCCACACCATCAACCTCACGGCCGGCAGCGGCAATATAGATTTTTCTCACTAAAAAACCCGCAGATTATGAAGTTGAATGTAACTCGAATGATACTCCGCAGTCATGGTGCCTGTTTTTTATCTTCGGATATGTGCAGAGAATAGGAATTGTCCTTCCCGCTAAAAACAGGATTTATCGAATAATCTTTCGCCGGTTCCATATCCACAACAATTCTCACCATGCGAGCATTCGGGTTCATACTGCTGCGGAGCTGCCTGATGAATTTCCCTTGAACGCTTAAATACTCCCACTCTTTCTTGAATGATGATACGTTCGTGATATCGAGGACTATCTTGGGTTCACTACCCTCGATACTGTAAAACGCCGGTGTGTAAAACCGATTAAACTCAATCACAAGCGACTCATGCCCGGTTTCGCCCGTCTTAACACTGATATTCTTCACGTCGATTGGCACACTATCGGGAAACTCCATTACCGATGAGTCCGTTACCGTTTCCTTCTCCCTGCTCACAGGGACATCGGTTGGTTTAACAACACGTCGATAAAGAAGATTTGCCTGCACATAACCGAGCGCCCTTGCCTCATTGCGCCGTTTTTCCTTCACCCTGAAAACGGCATACCAGTTATTCTTAAGAAAATCCACCTTAACGGGTTGACCTGCCCTCAGTTGACCTCTCACTTTGGAATGCACCGATCTCTTGGCCCTTATATATGTCTTCCCACGAGGATACATTATCGTTCCCCAATCCGCAGCAAAGCTCAGCGCAACGTTCGACAAACAAAGCCCCGCAATCAGCAACAGCGTGAAGCCTTTGCGGGTTTTCATCAAGTTCATAAGAAGAACCTCATGCCCCCTCATATGGGCTCATTTCCACTCTATCAGATAACGGAAGGTACATTACGACGGGTAAGATGATTCGTCAAGGAGAAAGGGTATTGTCATGTGGATAAACAGAATACGATCCGGCTCCTTTTTCAATACCGGGACTTTCTTAATCGTCATGATTGTAAGATCAATCCACCAGCATGAGGCAGAAGGTATTACGTGGTTCTGTTCTATCCCTCAGCGTTTCAATATGGAAGCCGTTATTCCGTGCTGTCTGAAATACATCGATACCGCACGCCTCCATTGAAGGCCTTGCCCGATAACGATCACGGCAGGCGTCTCCCGTAACTCTACCGCATTCCTTGCACACATCACAGGGACCGGCAAGGAAAACGAAGGCTTTATAGTACCCATCCTTGAACATTTCTCCTTCCAGGTCAATCAGCTCCATCGCACCCATGCAGCCGTGACCACAGTGGAGAGGTGAATGGGTTTTACCTTCGTTGCTCCTCCCTCCAGGGCATAGTCACAATACTTTTTCAAATCTTTCTTTTTCATGTGCCGTCACCTGAATACCTGTTAATGATAGCTGCCTTTTATTTTACACGATCGGCATACAACAGAGACCTGTTTTATGTGTTAGCTTTTATAAATAAGCATACGACGAATTTGCATTCAATTGAATATTTTCCCCTGATTATTTTCCATTTTATTTCAATACCTTAGATGCTCGCTTAAGAGAAGGGTGAAACTCTTAAAAATATTTTCTTAAAAATATCACTTTTGACGGTGTTTTTGTTCAATGTTATTATAGAAAAAGCTTTATCAGTAAATCGGTGATGAAGATAGAAACAATCGGTGGTAAAAGTATAAGGTGCGGGCTGGATTGACAGAGTAGTTCATTGAATACTGGGTGAAACATGCAAAGGTTTGACAACTCATTTGCCGTTCATGTAGATTATTGCCAATTTTCTGAAACACAGCATCAATCAATTCTAAAGAATCTCTGCGTTTTCTATCGGTAATCTTCAGGCTCCAATCTTATAGTCCTTCTCATAGAATATTTTCAGGCATGCATCCGCCACCTCTGGATCATAGAGGGAACCTCTATTCTTTGTGACTTCTTCCAGAACCATATCAATGCCTAAAGCTGGCCGGTAAGGTCTATGAGACGCCATAGCTTCCACCACATCGGCGACCGCCAGAATCCGGGACTCAATGAGGATATTTTCCCCGATTAATCCGTTTGGGTACCCGGAGCCGTCCATCCGCTCATGATGCTGCAAAACAATCTGGGCAAGGGGCCATTCGAATTCGATATCTTTCAGGATATCATAACCACGCAGGGAATGGGTCTTAATAATTTCGAACTCCACAGGTGTCAATTTCGAGGGTTTGGTAAGTATCTCCGCAGGGATGGCGATCTTCCCGATGTCGTGAATCTGGCTCGCCATACGGACAGCATCGACGGATAGCATCGATGGTTTCACCGGGAAGTCCCATTTCGCTGGCAATAGTCCTTGCCAGGTCGGTCACCCTCTTCTGATGACCTGCCGTATAGGGGTCTCTCGTTTCCACCGCCACAGAGATAGCCTGGATGGTGCCGCTGAACACCTTGCGGAGACGTTCCGTGGAGAGCTGCAGTTTTTCTTCCGCTGCCTTGCGCTCGGTGATGTCCATGCAATTCCCCAGAACGGCCCGCCTCCGTTTCCAGATGATTGATGTGGCCGTTTCCATGAACCACCGGATGTGTCCCTCTTTTGTGATTATTCTGAACTCGTAGGGAGACATCCGTTCTCCACGAAGCATCTCTTTGACACACCTCTTTAGCTGTTCCCAGTCTTCGGGGTGGACAACAATCGTCATTTTCGCCCCTATCAGCTCCTCTATTGTGTATCCTGTGTACACGATGGCATTATTGTTGAGGAATTGAAATTTGCCGTCCTGCACCACGTAAACACCGGCAATGGATTTCTCAGTGAGAACCCGGTACAGTTCTTCGCTTTCCTGGAGTGCTTTCTCTAACTGCTTGCGCTTGGTGATGTCCTTTCCAATACCAAAGACCACTCGCTTGCCATGCCATATTGCCGGAGTGATGGTCAATTCCAGATTTTTGACCTCGCCATGGACATAGTATTCAGTTTCCCTAGTTCCACCAACGTCCCATAGAGCCTTGTGATCCTCTATCACTTGCCTCTCCTTGCCCGGTGGAATAAAGTCGCGCACATTTTTCTCCAGCAATTCATGGCGTGTGCATTCTAAGAACTTGAGCACCCCCTCGTTGCAACTGACATAGTTACCCTCAGTATCTATGACCAGGATGGGGTTGGATGTCCTTTCAAATAACGTACGGTATCTCTCCTTGCTCTCACGCAGCACTTCCTCCATCTGCTTGCGCTCGGTAACGTCTCGAATAATCGTGCTCGTCCTGTCATGACCATCTTGATCCTTGAAAATCGCGGAAGATATCTCGCCTGGGAACCTGGTTCCGTCTTTGCGAATAAAGGTCAATTCGCCCCTGAATTTGCCTGTACGGCTACGTTCTGTCAAAGCTACAGGCAGGAGCGGATCTGTTATGTCCGCGATTCCACTCAGCCCGAGCTGACAGATTTCTTGCTCTGTCCGTCCAAACATCCGACAGGCGGCGGTGTTGGCGGACAGGATTCTGCCGTCGGGAGCAGTCAACAAAACCGCGTCAAGGCAGTTTTCAAATAGAGCGCGATAACGCTCCTCGCTCTCGCGCAGATTGTCTTCTATCATCTTACGCTCGGTGATGTCCTGCACCATCACAACAAAGCCAATGACCCTATGCTATTTATCCTTGAGCGGATACCACCCTTCCAGCCAGTAGCGCTTGACACCTGGTTGTGCTTTTGTTTCGCCTCTGAATTCTACGTCTGTTATCGGCTCGCCGGTTTTGATTATTTCAGAGATAATTTCTCTCGCTCGCGTTGCCAGTGTCGGTACAATCTCTTCTACCGTTTTTCCAATATGCTTGGCTGCAGAAATCCCGTTGATCTCAGCCAGTCGGTTATTGATCCTGAGATAGCGCAAGCTGGTGTCTAATACCGCCAGGCCAATGGGCGCATTGTCGTAGTAGGAAGTAATCTCTTCTAATTGCTTTTTAACGGTTTCCTCTGTCTGCTTGTGCTCGGTCACATCAGAGATAATATGAATTGCTCCAATGAGAGCGCCAGTTGCATCCGTCAGGGGGTCTACAATAACGTTAACCCATCGGTTATCCAGCTGCAGAATCAGCGTTTCCCTTCGGAGTGTTTCCTTCATCTGCACAATAGGACACCCTTCAATGGGTTTTGACGTACCATGTACAAGCTCCCAGCAGGTATGGCCAACGACTTCTTCCTGTGTTTTTCCTAAGAAATTTTTCATGGCTTTGTTGCATCGTAAAATCTTTCCCTCAATATCCAGCAGACAGATAGGGTCATGAATGGTATCAAACACTGTCTGCCATTGTAGGACCGATGCCTTCAAGGCAGCCTCTGTTTGTTTATGATCTACTTCTGCTCCTTCCAAATCGGCAATTCTCTTCCGCAATACGGCTAATTCGCTGATGAGCTGTTCTTTTGTTTTTGCTTTATCTTTCATATGCAGACTCCCCTGGGGACCTATGGGGTCAGGTCTTGTTTTTTGCTAGTCTGGCGGTATAGGAATTTGCCGCCTATTTTCCGTGGTGAGACAGGCGTTCCGCCTGTATTCAACCTTGTATTATGTTCTCATTATGTACTCACACATCATAGCAAAAAACAAGACCTGACCCCATAATCATTGCACTTTTTTTCGCCGGTAAACAGGATGACATTATCCTTGACGGCTCGTTCATGCATCTGCTCTGTAAAACCGCTTTTACTGAACAGCAAGAAGCGTTCCTTTCTCCTGCCGGCCCGCCAGTCGATCAGTGCCGCTTTTCTCGCCAGATCTTCATAGATATCAGTTCCTACCGGTTTTTCGCTCCATTTGCACTCTCCGAGATAAAGACAGCGGTCCGTCTCGTCCAGGGCAACCAGATCGATCTCCTCATTTTTTGACCACCAGCGGCCAATGGTCTCAAAGTTGATCATCCCGTCTTTTTGAAGCGCCAGGCACAGCTCCCGGCAGATTTCTTCATATACGCCCGAAAGGTACTGGGGAAATGTTTTCTCTATGGCATTCATGACGAAATCCGTCTGACCAATTTCCAATCTGCCTCGATAAGGGAAGATGTAGCGAAACCAGAAGGTAAAAAAACGGTCATGGAGACGGTAAAGTCCCAGCCTGCTCTTTTCCGGGTACTTTTCCGTAACGGGAATTTCTTTGTCAATCAGACGGAGGGTCCTCAGAATGTCAAGATAACGGGACAGATAGGCCTTGTCAAAGCCCGTATCGTTCATGATTTCCGAAAGTTTCCTTTTCCCCTGGGCGATGGCTCGCAGGATGACAAAATAGTTCCTCGGCTCCCGGAGTTCTTCCCGGAGAAGAAAGTCCACCTCGCTATAAAGAAACGATCCCCGATCCAAAATCGCCTGCCGGATGTTTCCCAGGATATCTGCACTTTCATTAACTTTCTCGAGGTAAGCCGGGATGGCGCCGAACACCCCATAAAGCGCCGTCCGGCTCTCGAAATCAAGGGTAGGGAAAAAAGCATTCAATGCCGCAAACGGCATTTCCCTTATTTCCAGTGAACCGGTTCGCCGCCCGTAGAGGGGAGCCTTGGCGAAAAGAACCTCTCGTTCCATCATGCCTATGCTGGATCCCATGAGGATGAGGAAGATAGAGGTATCTTTCCATATCTCGTCGATTCCTTTCTGGAAGATGGAAGATATGGCATTATTGGCGTTTACCAGATAGGGAAATTCGTCGACGACAAAGATCAGTCGTTGCGTGCCACTCTTTTCAGCCAGGTAGCGGAACATCTGCAACCAGTCTCTGAAACCGGATGTCATGAGGATATGATCGCCGTAATAATCGCCGACTTCCCTTCCCAGATTTTTCAATTGTTCCGTCTCAGAAGCCGTATCGGCCAGGAAATATATGGCGGGTTTTGCCCGGATAAATTCCTGAACCAAGCGTGTTTTCCCCACGCGACGTCGACCGTAGATGGGAATGAACTGAAAGAATCCCTTATCATAAAGCCGTAGCAATATATCCATTTCCTGTTCACGGTTTACAAATTTCATCACCTGTCACCCCGTAAGTATAATCATAGTTAGTATAATCGTGATTATACTAACTGGGAAAGGAAAAGAAAAGCGAAAAGTGTCAGTGGGGTCAGGTTTTGAGTTTTGACATTTTTCAGTCCCGTTTTCCCCCTCTGTGGTGGGGCAGGCGTCCGTCCTGTCTTCGATTCTCCGGCGTCGGGCGAGACGACTGATCTGCCATTTGTGGAAATAGGGGAAGTGTCCCTATTTTCCCCATAATAAATAGGGCGCTGTCCCTAGTTTCCGACAATTGGTTCGGTCCAAACCTTATCATATAGTTCTCGTCTGCTCATCCGGATGATATTCTCACGCATATCCTTCTATAGACACTAAAATGTACACAATGGAAAATAATTTTGAGCAAAAGAAAAAGGGGTTAGAAATCTTATCTAACCCCTCTCAATTGTTTGGTAGCGGGGGATGGATTTGAACCACCGACCTTTGGGTTATGAGCCCAACGAGCTACCGGACTGCTCCACCCCGCGTCAATTCTCACTCAATTTTAGGACATGGACGTATAGAACAACACCCCTATTTTGTCAAGGCATTTTTCATTTCTTCCTGATGTATGCAGGGCAGTTCGATACCGATCGTGCTTCCTCTCCCCTCTTCGCTCCTGACGAAGATTTTTCCTCCATGTCTTTTGATAATTTCATGGGAAATATAAAGGCCGAGTCCCGTTCCCTTACCGACCTCCTTGGTAGTGAAAAAAGGCTTAAAAATATCATTCATCTGATGAGATGGAATTCCCTTTCCCGTATCAGTACATTCAATCAGTACGCTGTCTGTGCTCTCTATAAAACGTGTCACCAAGGTTATTTTCCCATGCCCGCCAGGTAACGACTCAAAGGCATTTTTAATGATGTTGATGAACACCTGACCTAAGTTTGCAAAGTTGCCTTCCACCAGGGGTAGTCCTTTATCATAATCCTTTTCGATTTCAACGGGAAGGTGTTTATACTGGTTGTACAAAACCCTTAACGCATCCTCCATGGCGACGTTTATGTCAACGGGTTCAACATAGACCTGGGTTTGGCGGGAAAGATCAAGTAAACTTTTTACAATGTCACCGGCTCTCTTCAATTCCTTCAATGAGAATTCAAGGTCATTAATCACTTCTTCCTGGTTTCCGTCATTCACCCTCCACTCAGCGACAGATTCAACGGTGGTCTGAATAAGACTGGTGGCACCGGCTAACGGATTGTTCAATTCATGAGCCGTACCGGCAACAAGCTGACCGATCGCCGCAAGACTCTCCGACTGGATAAGCTGCTTCTGGGTTTTCTCTTTTTCCTCCAATGCCTGACGGAGATCCGCAGTCCTCTCTTCCACCTTCTTCTCAAGATCACGGTTTAACCTTTCGACCTCTTCATATGACCGTGCGTTTTCGAAGGCATTCACACTCTGATTTGCAATAGTGGTCAAGAGCTCCAGGTCCTCATGGACAAAAAGTTCCCCTGATTTTTTCTGCCCGAGCGCGATCATTCCCATTAACCCGGTTTGAGAAACAATAGGAATGATCAGGGACGCATCCAACGTATCAAAAATGGAGGAAATTTGTTCGCCGTCAACCGGTTCCGAAACCGCTCTTTCAATATGTGATTTGCTCAATGGTTTTTTCTTACTCTCAAAAAACGCTACAAGGGGATGATCTCTTGCTATTCCCTCAATTCCTGTCTTTTCATAACTTTGAGTTATCCGGGAATAAATCCGGAAAAAATCCGTATCCTCATGATTAACGAGCAGATACACATGGGTCACATGCAGAGCAGCGGATACCGATTCGAGCAAAAGCTCTTTGATCTGATCGAATTTCAGGAGAGATGCCATCTCTCCGCTTATTTCCTTGAGCAGTTGCTGATAATCATACTTGCCTCTGAAAAAGAGCACATCAATCATCTCCTGAACTTTTTCCCGGAGGGGATTGAAAATAAGTACAATGATCACCGCCAGCAGAAGGGGCAGAACCAGGGATCTGTCATACCCTGATTCCATGAAGAGGGTATTAAAAAGATAGATTATCGATATATAAAGAGCGGTGAGGACACCGGTGAGAATAAAATAAATCGTTCCTCTTCTGATGAGAGCGCCCATATCGAGGAGGTCATACTTGAGGACACCGAAGGCAAGAAAGACAGCAGGAACGAAGCTGAAATTCCCCATGGGATATATTCTGACACCGCAGACCGTAAGAATATTCAATGCGATGAGCAAGGCGCCGAGTCCCATGCCTCCGAGTATGTATTTTATCCGGTTTCTCTGTTGATTATCCGCCGATTTCGTCAGAGCGGCAAATAACACCGCGAGGCAGTATAACACCGAACAAAAGGTAATCACCGCAAAGACATAGAAAACGGGACCTGCCCTCGCAATTGTCCCGAATGTATATTGCTGCAATCCGCTGATAAAAAGCTCAGATGGCGTGAAAAACAGAATAATAGAACTGAAGAGATATGTCAGATACTCCAGCCAGCGCCGGTTTGTAATTCCAAGAAAGGAATGAACAAAATGGATGAAAATAGGTACGGCAAAGACAATGAATAGATAAAGAGTCCTGTCAATTCTAAGGGCCAGAGATTTATCGGGAAGAATTGACACCAACGCGACGTTTGCGTTCACAAGTGAACCCAGGAGACAAATTCCTGCAAACATAATGTTTGTGGGATTTCTCCTGCCCCGTAAAATCGAAATCAGGGCAAGAACGATCATTATGAAAGCCCCCAGAATCGGAGGGATCACATAAATGAAGGGGGCATTCAGATGACTAAGCGCCATTTCCACTGTAGTATTCTGTCCTCGCTCAACTCAGCTCAATGGTTCAGCCGGAACACGCATCTTCAGGAAGAAGGCAGACACCCTATCGCTACGGAACTCATTTCATCAGCCTCACGTGAGATACCCCATCATCCGATACACCAACTTTGCGGCAAGGAAATCAGGAGCAACCAGACCGGGAATAGGAGAGAGTTCAACGATATCGAAACCTCTCACATTACACCGGGCAGAAACCTCCTTGAGAATTTGCAACATCTCTTTCCAGTAAATACCGCCCGGCTCCGGTGTTCCCGTCGCAGGCATAATCGAAGGATCAAATACATCCAGATCAACGGTGACGTACACATCACCATGAAGATTTTCACCTATTTTCTCCCACCACCGGGCATTCTCACGAATGAAGTCCGCAGAGAAAGATTTCACTTTCCCCTCAGCGAGGAAAGCCGCTTCTTCCGCACTCATACTTCTCACTCCCGCCTGAATCAGGGGACATAGCTCGGAAATTCTCCGTCCCACAGATGCATGGCTGTAAGGAGTACTTTGATAACTGTCTCTCAGATCAGCATGGGCATCAAGCTGGAGAACCGAGAGCTCCGGATATTTTGCAATCATTGCCTGAACAACACCAAGCGAAATACTGTGTTCTCCCCCCAGAATCACCGGAATTTTTCCATAAGAGAGGATTTCCGATACTGCCCGGCGAACAGCCGCCGTCATCTCGGCGGGTCCACGGGCATCGGATTCCAGCGGGGAAAGAGTGTAGATTCCTGCCAGATATGTCTCTTTTTCGAGTTCCTCATCATACAGTTCCATGTGGGAGGAAGCGTCAATAATTGCACAAGGCCCGTTCCGTGATCCCGACTGGTACGTGGATGTCAGGTCATAAGGGATGGGTAGCACGACAAATGTCGCCTCTTCCAACGTCGGATATACCGGATCAACTCCTCCGAAATTCACGATGACTCCCCGGCGAAATAATGTATTTTATTAGCAGATCTGCCATACTATGTCCAGCCTGCCCATCTGTAGCGGGTTGTTCATCACCATCGCCCTCAGGGTTTAAAATAACAGAGAGTGAAACGGTTGTCCTCATACAGGAGATATGAGAAATGTCTGATCCAGTCACCGAGTGCGACGAATGTTTTCATGCGTCCGCGAATATCAAATTCTTTCAACAACGGCACGTGGCAGTGGCCGAAAATCACGGCATCAAAATCGTCGTGCAATTTTTTCAGGGCAAACGATTCCATCTTCCCTGCGATTAAATACTTTGATTCGACAGACAACTCTTTGCTCATGGCAGAGCTGGCCCGGGCAATCCTCCAGAGAAGCGTCAGAGGGACGATGCCCTGTAGTCTGGCAATAAAACCGCTCCTTAATAATTTTCTCAAAAATAGATATTTCTTGTTCTCCCTGTCAACAGTATCCCCGTGCGCAACTAAAAGGCGGCGACCATCCAGATCAATATCCGCCCACTCAGTAAACACTAAAATCCCCAATACTTTTGTAAGATACTCTTCGAGAAAAAAATCGTGATTGCCTTCGCAAAAGTATATAGTACTCCCCTGATGCTTGAGTTCCGCGAGTTTTTCAATTACAGGAGAAAAACCCGGATAGACTTTGCCATCCCGACAGAACCAGAAGTCGAAAAAATCCCCCACCACAAAGAGACAATCAATGCCTCCTTTGAGGGTATCGAGAAAATGAACAATATATTGATAACCTCTGTCTTCCTCACTCTTCAGATGAGCATCGGATAGGAATATCGCTCTCATCACCCCGTTATCTTCTTAACCCCGTAAAATATTCCGCTCTCCATTAACACAAATACACAGGTATCAAAAGCCTTATTTTACTTTCACATTCACCCCTTGCCCGATCAATTCTTTTTTTACAGTTCCCCATGACCTTTTTTCTCAGCGCATAAATATTCATTGTGAGTCTCGTAAAAAAAGTGTACATCAACATAACTCAAAAACGCATAAATGGAGGTGTAGCATGGAGTTTAAAGAGATCCTATTCGAATCCGATCAGGGCATCGCAATTATGACACTCAACCGTCCCGACATCAGGAATGCCATTACGCACAGAGAAATTATCGATGAGATAGAGTACGTATGCAAAATGGTCAGCAGCGATATCAATACAAAGGTGCTCATAGTCACTGCGGTTGACCCGGCATATTCGTCCGGTGGAAATGTGAAAGACATGAAGGAAAGAAAGGGAATGTTCCATGGAACGCCTGCACAGATTATGGAAAACTATCAGCGAAATATTCAGGAAGTGCTTTTAGCAGTGTACGGCGTGGAGATACCCACCATCGCAGCAATTAACGGCTCCGCCGTAGGAGCAGGATGCGGTCTCGCCCTGATGTGTGATATCAGGGTAGCATCTAAAAAAGCAACGTTCGGAGAAACGTTTCTTAACGTGGGTCTCATCCCCGGAGATGGAAGCGCCTTCACCCTTCCCCGAGCAATAGGTATGGGCAAAGCATGTGAACTGATTTTTACGGCTGCCACAATCGACGCTGAAACCGCCCTCAGCTTGGGACTGATCAACTGCGTTGTCGATCATGAAAAACTGCTGGACAAAGCGAAAGAAATAGCAGCAGAAATCGCCTCCAAACCACCCCAGGCCTTAAGATTGACGAAAAAACTGATCAGGGCAGGACAGCACTCCACACTGCAACACGTAATGGAAGAATCGGCCGCATTCCAGTGCCTGTGCCATTACACTGAAGATCACATGGAATCGCTGAATGCAATGTTTGAAAAACGGAAACCCGCATACAAGGGGAAATAAGACCACCGTTAGACAAGGAGATGGACGTTCCCTATCCGTATATTGTTGAGCCCCTCCTCACGGGCGGCCTGCACACATCGATAAGCCATAGCCCTGGAAGTCAGAGGCATATCCGACATGAAAAAGTGGGGATAAAACGCCAAAAGACTATAGGGAATATCGGGATCTATTGAAACGATATACCTGGCGATGCCTTTAACCTCATCTTCATCGACATAACCCGGAACCAGGAGCGTACTCGCTATGAGCGGCGGAGGCGATGGTCTCCGCCCCCTTTTTTCCCCCGCCCGCCTGAAATTCTCCAGGGTTCTCCTGTTTGAGATTCCCGTCAAGGCGATGTGAACGTTCTCGTTCCAGGCCTTCAGATCAAATTTGACACACCCACCGGACTCAAGTGCAATGTCCATCATCTCATCAAGGAGATTCCCATGCATGGATCCGTTCGTCTCCCAGCATATGCGAAGAATCCTGTTTCTGTTTCGTTCAATAGCGGTTCTCGACGCCTTCAGCGAAAAGGGCATTTGCGCCGTTGGATCTCCTCCAAAATAGCAGATGCATGAGGTTTTAGAATCAACATCGGAAAGGAGATCTTCCAGAGGTGTGGTTTGCGGTGCAAATGTCTGCCGCCTGAAATGCCAGTTCTGGCAGTAGAGACAGTTAAAGGTACACGCGTGAAAGAAAACTGCGAGATTCTTATAACCACGCTCGGGGCCATCGCAATACGCGTAACGGGGATACCCTGCGCCGGTTCCCCCGGGGCACACCCAGTCTCCTACACAATTTGTGGGAAGAGGATCGTGATACCAGGACAGTTTTCCCTCGGCAGGAGACACTCCGGCAATTCTTCCCTCTTCGTTTTTTCTCAATCCGCAGTAACCCATTGCGTCCACAGGGATGTTGCATTCATTCATACACAAATTACAGGAAAGACCTTCCGGATCCTTCGGAGCTGTTTCGGGTAATCCAAAGGCCCGTCTGCTTTTCATATGGGCTTTCTGGATGAGGGAAAGGACACCTTCCCTTCTTCCTCTGATGCAGTTAATGCATACGCCCAGCTCTCCTGAAATAGAACGTGATACTGTTCCACACACCTGACATTGAACCATTATTCAGCCAGTCCTTCTGTGAATGAAATGATTATATATCAATTTTTCGAACTCTTGAAATCAATTGACAATGAACCTGCTCTTCCTATAAATAAGCCTACCTGAGCTTTATGTCATTGCGGTGAGCCGAAGTCCCGAGCGGAGCGTGGGGAACCCAGGGGGTGCGCGGCAATCCGACGAAGTCGTTGCGAGGGCGTAGCCCGCGGCAATCTCATCAAATATAGAGATCGCTACGCTTCGCGATGACAGTTTGTTATCGCTGCAGGTTATATGTGAATGAAACGCTCTGCAAATAACTGACGGGGTTTCTCATTGATCGGTACATTTGTAAATACGGGAGCCATCCTTGCGGGAAGCATAATCGGTATCTCAGCGGGCAAATACCTTCCCGAGAGAATCAAGATGATCATCATGCAGGCATTGGGCCTCTCAGTTGTGTTGATAGGACTTAAGATGGCTCTTTCCGGAACAGCACCCATTGTTACCATTGGGTGCGTTCTTATCGGCGCTCTCACGGGAGAATTAATGAAGATCGAACAGGGGGTCGAGCACCTCGGCGAGTGGATTAAGCTGCGAGTCCGTTCCCACTCATCCACTTTCGTCCAGGGATTCGTGTCGGCATCGATCCTCTATCTCACAGGGGCGATGATGATTGTGGGATCAATACTGGACGGTACCGTCGGCGATGCGGACATACTTTATATCAAGTCTCTCCTTGACGGGGTCGCCTCTATCGCCCTCTCTTCCACCCTAGGTATTGGCGTCTCGTTTTCAGCCCTCTCAGTACTCATTGTTCAGGGATCCATTACCCTTCTGGCTTCACACATTCTCTTCCTGCAAAAACCAGCGGTTCTGGAAGCGGTTACCGCATCGGGAGGGTTACTGATCGTGGGTATCGGAACAAACCTCCTGGGAATCACAAAAATCAGGATCGGCAACTTTCTCCCGGCGCTTCTCTTTGCCATACTCTGGGCGACATTCGCATAGTACCTTACTCATATACACTCAGTCGCTGTTCACCCCACCTCATTGGCATCACCAGGGCTATCACACAGAGAAGAAAGACAACTGAAAAGGACACCACAAGCCATACCCATTGCAGAGGAGTGAGGCTCACCCCCCGAACACCCGCCATAAAGATCGAGTAGACAGGACCAGCTTCAAGAACAATAACCGCTGCTATGAAACCCGCACAGAGAATCATAAAGACCAGCCCCCCAAAGCTCGTCACAGACTGAGCCGGATTCTCAGAACGAAAATCCGGATATGCAGCCCCAAAGCCAACTCCCATGGATACTATTCCCGGCACCATGCAGAATACAGTCGCTGCGGAAAGAACCATCATAAAAGGTGTGACGTTGAGCAGTATGTTGGAAACAACAATCAGAATTTCAGCAAGCAGCAGAAGAGGAATGCAATATACAAAAAATTTGATCCACAGATACGTCCGCATCCGGATAGGCGATGTCTTCACAATCCAGAATGCATCCCCCTCAATGCTCACCGCGGGATAGACAAAACGTGCGGTTACGGCAACCAGTACAAACGTAGCCAGACCCATATTCAAAAAAGAAAAGAGATTTTGAAGATAGATGGTTTTAATCGGCGTCTGCGACAGAGGCAACACGGAAAAATTATAGAGATAGACAACAATCAGGGCAACAATGAGAAACAACTGGGGCCACTGGGTCTGATCCCTGAAGAACGTTTTAATTTCTTTAATGACAAACGCACGCGTGGGACCGGACAGAATATTCAGGACAAACGTCCACCCCCTGCTCCGTTTACCACGAGACGGAAACATAGTTTCAAGTGTTGTCTGCGCCTTCGAATATCCGGCGAAATACGTTGCCTCAGATATCCACGTCATCACAAAGATCAGAGTGATTGCGAAACTCCAGGTAAGGGCAAGATCGAAAAGAGCGCTCCCTTTAAGCCCCGCAAGGGCTGCCTGAATACTGTCGAAAACCCATGTCGTTGGCAGGAACAGAGAGCCGGGTGCTTCAAGAGCCTTAAAATAGAGGATGAGGGACGAAAAGGTGTCAGGATTGACCAGCCGCTCCGGCCTCATCATACGGAACGCAATAATCAGGATCAGAAAGAGTGCAAGTCCAAAGAACACGAAGATTGTCCTGAGACGACCTGCAGGCAGAACCATGGCAACCACCACAACAACGAGGGCGCTGATGCTCGACGCAA
>Ga0194112_10000279_pt1 | contig 72121 bp, 53 predicted proteins | sample TA2MahC400mmetaG_FD_146191 | JGI IMG/M metagenome (GOLD analysis project Ga0194112, IMG submission 146191) | Freshwater microbial communities from Lake Tanganyika, Tanzania - TA2015016 Mahale Deep Cast 400m | ecosystem: Environmental > Aquatic > Freshwater > Lake | place: Tanzania: Lake... | reverse complement strand
TGCATGGCGGGGTTGTTTGCAGGAATGTTTGTGGTGCATCCCGACGTTAAAGCAAAATCGCGATGAAACCGGAAGTAAATAATTATCAATTACTTACAAACACACCCCAAATATCTAATCGGCATTGCCCCTACCCTGTGTTTGGCGAGACTAATGAACGCCAGCGAAACGCAGTCCTCGATTTTGTCGCCAAAGGACGCGCGTCGGGCAACATGTACCCAGTCGGCAACTCCGTGTGTGCGTGGTACGCCGGCTGGATGGCAGCGGCGCTTGCGGCGATCAGCGAGAAAACGGAGCCAATCAAACTGCTGGACGAGGCGGCAGCCGGCGCGGGTTGCTTTGGCGATTTGTTTGAGATCAACGAAGCCAAGGTTTCGATGCACCCGTGGTTCGCCACGGCTTCCGGAAATGTTGTCTATGCGCTGAATCAAATGCTGGTGCAGAACCGCGGCAATGAAATTCACATCGCGGCCGGAGCACCGACGGCGTGGAAGGATTACGCGTTCAAGCTCGCGTGTCATGGAAATCTGGTGGTGGAAGTCGAAGTGAAAAACGGACAGCTCGCGAAACTGACGCTCGTGCCGGGTGATGCGACTGTTGAACACCAGCGGACACTGGTGATTCCGGGAAGTTTGTTTGGTGAAGAAGGAAGCAAGCGGATTACAATCCGCTTTAATGGCAAAACTGATATTATCGGAGACAAGAAATGAAACACGCATGGATTTGCATTTTGGTTCTGTGGTCCGCTGTCGTGCTTGCGCAGCCACCGGTTTACACGTTGAAGAATCACCAGGTCGAGGTCGCGATTGATGCGAAAGGCAATCTTGTCGCGCTGAAGAATGTACTGACGGGACACGACTACGCCGGCGGCCAACCGCTCTGGCGGCTCTACTTTGACCGGAAAGACGGAGAACAGGAGATCGAGGTGCGTGGCGCAGAGAACACGCCGAAGATTCGACGAGAGGCGAGCCGAATCGTGCTGCAATATGATTCGCTCAAGGTTCGCGGCGGCAACGTGAAGATGCAACTTGCGCTCACGATTTCCCTCGAAAATGGCATGGCGCGGTTCGCTGCCCGTCTTTCAAACAATGAGCCTGCCACGATCATCCGCGAGTTGCAGTATCCGCTCGTGGGCAATTGCAAGCTGCCGGGTGATCATCAGATTCTGACGACATCCCGTGGCGGTCAGCTTTACTCAGATCCCCGAAAGCAGATTCTCGCCGCAGCAAACAAACCCCCGTACAAGTCACCAGGCCAGTTTTACCGGCAAATGGACCTGAAATATCCGGGCGGTACGTCGGCAAATTGTTTCGCGTTGGCCGGCAAATCACAAGGGCTGTATCTCGGCAGCCACGACACGACATTTCAGGACACGTGGCACGGATTGCGGCTCTATCCCGACGCATCAGGCGCGTTCACAGCGATGGAGTTTGGTCTCTACAAATATCCGAACTGCGTGAAAGGGCAATCGTGGTCGTGCGACGCAAACGTCGTCGTGCCGTATTCGGGCACATGGCACCAGACATCCAAGATCTACCGCAAATGGGCGGACACGTGGTGGCATCAACGCGAGGTTCCGTTGTGGGTGCGCAAGATGAAAGGCTGGCAGCGCATTATTTTCGTCCACCAGTACGGCGAGATGTTCTTCCGGTTTGCCGACCTGAACGGGCGCATCAAGAAAGCCGGCGAGAGCGTTGGCGTGGAAACCGTGCTCGGCTTCGGCTGGTGGCAGAGCGGCATGGACAACGGCTATCCCGACTCCTATTGGGTGACCGATCCCGCACAGGGTGGCGATCAAGCATGGGCAAAAGCAATCTCCGAATACCGCAAGGGCGGTGGCCGGTTCATGCTCTATTTCAACGGCAAGCTGATTGATCGCGAAAGCAAGTTCTATCAAACCGGCAACGGAAAGGCGGTTTGTTACAACGACAATACCGGCTCACCATTCACGGAACAATATCGGTTCCCCGGCCTCGGCACCTTCACGGGACACCACAACACGCGGACGTTTGTTGTCGCCGACACGCGGCATCCTGACTGGCGCAAGTGGCTGCTGAAGATGGCCGACCGCGCCATCGCATTCGGCGTGGACAGCGTGTTTTACGACCAACTCGGCTACGCGGAGTCCTCCTCGAACTGGGACCTCAGCGGCGAATTTCCCATCCCCAACTTGCGCGTAATCGCCGACAAGGCCGACGTCTTGAAGATGATCCATGACTATCTGGATTCAAAGGGCAACCCGGACTTCGCGCTCGGCACGGAACACTTCACCGATGTCACTGCCCAACACGTGGACTACATCCATAACATCCACGGGGCGACCGGGCCGACCGATTTCACCGAGTGGGTGCGCTACACGTTCCCGGAGCTCATCCTCTCCGACCGCGAAATCCGCGACGACACCGACATCCCACGCCGGGTAAACCATGCCCTCTTGAAAGGCTTGCGCAACGACATTGAGATTTATCGGTGTCGCGACCTGATTGACAAGACACCCAACTACCAGCGCTATCTCGCACAGGTCAACCGGCTCAAGGACAAATACTGCGACCTGCTATTGCTGGGCACCTACAAGGACACCGACGGTTTTATTAACGAAAACCCCAAGGTCAACGCCCGCTGTTTCGTCAACGGCAACCGCATGGCGGTTGTGGTCACGCAAAGCACCGATAAGACAGCCACCACCCGCATCCGCGTGCCGGGATATGCGTTTCGAGAGTCCGATAGCGTCGGTGAAGTCTCGATTGACGGCAACCAAACCGTCCGCCTCGGCCAACACGGCCTCGCGGTTCTCATCTACCAGAAAGAATAGCGGCTATGAAATGGTTTCATTATGTGAGTTTCGCCACGATGCTGACTGTCACGGCGGCAGCAGCCGACAACCCGTCGGTGGCATACATCCAGCGCACAATGAAGACGCTGGAGAACTCGACGGCGGAAAACCCGTCGCACGTGCGGGTGATGTTCTACGGACAATCCATCACGGCGCAGGCGTGGACCAAGACCGTTCAGAAACAGCTTGAGCAACGTTATCCCACCGTCAAGTTCGAGTTCCGTAATGCCGCCATCGGCGGGTACACATCCAACGTGCTTATCCGCACCGCCGACCACGATCTTTATCCGTGGTATCCCGACCTGTTGTTCTTCCACGTCTATGGCCCGATGGACAAATACGAGGAAATCATCAAGCGCGTCCGCGAACGCACCTCGGCGGAGATCGTGATCTGGACAAGCCACCTCAGCAGTCTCTCGCGCGAAAAACTCCACGAAGTCAGAACCGCCGACGATGAGCGCGCAGAGCTGATCCGCGCCGTGGCGGCAAAATATAACTGCATATTGATTGACCTCCGCAAGAAATGGCGCGCATATCTCCAGGAGAACGGCCTGAACTTTCGAGATTTCCTCACCGATGGCACGCACCTGAATCCCAAAGGCTGCGATCTCTACGCGAAACTCATCGGCGAAGAACTCTTGCGAAAACCAGAACTCGGCGACAACCCGACAACATCGGGAACAATCAAGACCGTCTCTGCCGGCAACCTCACACTGCGATTCACCGGCAACCGCGTCGTTGCCATTTCCGACGGCACCGGCACGCCCGGCGCCAAGGCGAAAGTGCTTCTCGACGGAAAACCAATGGACGGATTGAAAGAGTTCTGGGCAATCACGCGCCCCAGCGTAGGTCCCGCCAAAATCTGGATGCCGGCCATCAACAACATCGGCTTCAACAAACCGCTGCTTGAGGAAGACTGGACGTTGACGTGCCTGCCCGATTCCACGCCGGACGGCAAAAAGATTCATTTCAAGCTGCGCGGCAGCGTGACCGGTGATGACGGCGAAGGATGGAACACGGAGCGGTTCGTTTCCCGTTCCCAACGCGCCATCATCGAGCCGGGCGACTGGCGGATCGCGTGGACATTGGAATACAAGAAGGCAACACTGCCGGAAGGCTTCAAGGTCACATGGCGTTCCTATCCGCTATTCACGCGCATCTACGAACCGAAACCTGCCGGCACGCGAACCTTGCTTGTGCAGAACTGCTCCAATCAACCACGCACGTTGACGCTGATTCCCGAAGGCGGTTCGCTGGGCATTAGCGCCTTCGTCGTTCATGCCCCACCCAAAGGCAAACCATGATGAAACTGATTTCAACATTGTCGTTAACGCTTTTATTCGTTCTTCCCTCATTTGGAAAGGAGAGCAATCTCAAGTGGGCAGTAGATTCGGATGGACGGCTCACGGCGCGTGGTGCAGATGACACGACCGAGTGGCGATGTGAATGGCCTGCGGAGCTTCGTTATTGGAACACCGACGGCAAGGAGGTTTCGCAGACGCTGACGCCCGCCAACGGCTGGAAAATGGAACGTCGCCGATCATCTCTCGTCTGCCTGCAGGAGGCTTTGGGCTTCTCCATCATGTTCGATTTTACAGCAACTGGCGATGTGTTTACCGTAAGCGTGCCTGCGGCGGGCATAAAGGAAAGTGCTGCGTCGAGGTTGAAGACGTTGCGCGTACTGCCGCAGTTCGGCGCGGCGAAAGAAGGCGACGACGGGTATCTGGTCGTCGCACAACAATCCGGCGCGCTCTGCCATTTCCGCGACAAGAAACCGGGCCAGCATTTTGTGTCGATTTATCAAAGTTCCTGCCAGTGTCCGATGCCGTTGTTCGGTGTCGTGCGCGGCAACAGCGGCATCGCAGGCATCATCACCAGTGGCCAGTTCGACGCGCGAGTTTGCGTCAGCGCCAACTGGGGACCGCAGCGCCAATACGCGATTGATCCGGTGTTCACGCTCCGCTCGTTCCGCGAGGAGACGCGCCTGCCGGATGACGTGACAGTGGAATATCATTTTCTTCCCAAAACCGAAGCAAACTGGCTCGGCATCGGCAAGCGTTACCGGCAATACAACTTCGCGCGGCGCGGCTTGCAGCCTTTGCGCACACGCGCCGCCAAGTCGCCAGCACTGGCATATTCGGCAGGCGCGCTGGAAGTGCGGATACGGCTTGGCGTGAAACCGGTCCCTCACGAGATCAAGGAACAAACGCCGGCAACCGAACCGCCGATGCGCGTGTTTTGCGACTTCGCCCGCGTGCGCGACATCCTCGATGAATTCCACCGCCAAGGCATCGCGCGCACCGAGTTTTGCTTGGTCGGCTGGAACCGCGGCGGCCACGACGGACGGTATCCGCAGGTGTTCCCCGTCGAGCCGGCGCTTGGCGGCGAGCAACAGTTGCGCGCGACGATCAAACACGGCCAGAAGCTCGGTTACCAGATGGTGGCGCATGATTGTTACTACGGCGCCTATCGCATCTCCGAGGATTGGCGCGAGGAATATCTCCGCAAAGAACGCGACGGCAGCCCGCAGAAAGGCGGCGCGTGGGGCGGCGGTCAAAGCTACAACATGTGTCTGGCGCGGGCGTATGAGTTGTTCGCCAAGCGCGATCTGCCCAAGATTCGCGCGCTGGGTTTCAAGGGCGCGCATTACTCCGATGTGCTCTCCATTATCGGGCCGCGTCCCTGTTATGATCCGAAGCATCCACAAACACGGCGGCAAGATGCCGCGGCGGCCACCCGCATCCTTGCGTTGGCGCAAAAGACTTTCGGTGGCGCACAGTCCGAAGGTTCGCTGGACTGCATGGCCTCGGCGCTGGACCGTCTGTTGTACGTGGATTGCGACAAATGGTTGCCGCTGATGAAGCGCCCTTACGTGGACACCTGCGTCCCGCTTTACGAAACGGTCTATCACGGCGTGATGCTCTACAGTCTCTCGACCGAAACCGTGAACAGCCAGCCGGGCGAACCCGCCTACCTGAAGACCATCGAATATGGCGCAGTGCCGCTGGCGTATTTCTACGGCCACTTCCTGCTCGATGCCTCGAAGAACTGGCTCGGCCAGCGCGACTACCGCTACGACGACGCAACAAGCCTGAAACAAATCGTGAGCGATTTGCGCCGCGTGTATGACGATGTGGACCGGTTGAAACACTTGCAGATGGAATTCCTCGAAGGCCATCGCCGCATCGCGGATGACGTGTTCGAGACCGCCTACAGCAACGGCCAGCGCGTCGTCGTCAATTACCGCAAGGAACCTTACTCGCTCTCATCCGGTGCTATCGTGCCACCGCGAAACTACTTGCTGCTAGCTCGCTAACCGCATCCACATAAACGCGATTTTTTGCTATTTACCGCGCAACATTTCGCGTTGCATACTGTGTCGCATGAAACCACTGATTCTTTTCGCGTGTTTGATACTCCGTCAAACGGCAATGTCTAATGAGATTGTCCTGTTCGATACCAGCACGCGCACCTTGCTTGTGCAGAACTGCTCCAACCAACCACACACATTGACGCTGATTCCCGAAGGCGGATCATTGGGCCTTAGCGCCTTCGTGGTTCACACACCACCCAAGCTATGAACTTGCTTATCCTGATGTCCCTCCTCGTGATCACGGCGGAGACTTCCAGCGCCCCCGTGATGCCACCTTCCCACATGGCATCCAAACCGAAAAATCCCAGCCAACTTGCCCCCAAGGAGGCGAAAACAAGCCGGCGTACGGCGAGCGAACTGGCAGCCAACACCGACCTTCTGGCGCTTTGGGATCCCAATACTCCGTTTCCATCCTTCGAGGAGATGCCGGACCTCGGTGTGGTGACGCACGTGCAGGTCGAGCGCGCCCAGCGCGGCGAGTTTCATTTTCTTCACGAGTCGGCTATTGCCTGGCATGGCGGCGTCTTGCACATCGCCTGGGCCAACCACCCGCTATGTGAGGACAAGACAAAACAGGACCAGTTGGTCCGCGGACGGACGAGCCGCGACGGCGGACTGACGTGGAATCCCGTCAAGACCTGGGTGGCGCCCCCATTCCTCGGCGGCGAAAGCTATAACCATCCCGTGCTTAAAGAACATCAGGGAACACTCTGGGGCTTCTTTACGCGCTGGGAAAAGAAGGAACCGCGCGCGGAAATCTTCGCCTTGGACGACACAACGCAAACATGGCAACCGCGCCAGTCCCACATTCCCAAGTTCATCCCGTTCACACCGCCCCGGAAGATGCGCGACGGCAATTGGATTCTCGGCGGCGAGCTCTTTGGATGGCGCGAGGCTGCGGTGGCCATCAGTCACGGCAACGACTTTACGCGCTGGGACGTGGTGCCGATCCCCCGATCCAAGACGGTCGAACTGATGTTTCCTGAGACCACCATCTTCGAACGCGGCGACGAACTGATCGCGATCTGCCGCCCAAAGAAGGGCGACCCAACTGCGCAGGCGTCCCTCAGCCGGGACTGCGGCCGCACTTGGACGCCGCTGCGCCCAAGTAACTTTCCGATGGTTGACAGCAAGCCGCTCTGTGGCCGACTCAGCACCGGTCAGCAATACCTAATCTCGAACAGCCCAGCGGAAGGCCGGACGTTGCTGAGCATTGCGGTCACCGCACACGATGGCGATACCTTCCGCCGCATCTGGAAGATCCGCCACCAAGCAACGCCGGTGCGTCGCCTGCTCGGCTCGCCTGAAGAAGGCAAGACCATGGTCGGCACACGCACAGAATGGTCCTACCCCGCTGCCATCGAAACGGGCAGCAAGCTCTACATCAGTTACACCCAAGGAAAGGAAGACTGCGCCATGTCCATCATCCCTTTGTCGGCACTGGAGGTGCACGAATGAAACGAAACACAATCCTGTTGATGCTGGTCGCGTCTGCGGCGGCGGCTGAGGAGATCGTCCTGTTCGATGCCGCCATGACACCGGTGAGCGTGGTCGCTTCACAAGCAGGCGGAAAATTCGCGTTGCGCGACGGCTTGCTCGAAATCGAGACCAAGGGCAACACCGGATACCCCGGCGTGCTCATCAAGGGGCAATGGGATTTATCAAAGTGCAACCAACTGACACTCGAACTGGCCAACCTCGACCGCAAAGGCGAGTTGCCGCTCACTGTCCGCTTGGACAACCCGGACGCCAACCCCGGCAAGTCGGAAGGCGTGTTCATTGATCGAGTCGCCATTCGCGGCAAACAACCGGCGAGCTACACGGTGGCCCTGCCGCCATCGTTGCCCTATGCGCGGGAAATCAACAGCAAACTCACCGGCATGAGACGCGGACCGTTTGTAACGACGGGCGTTGTGTCCGACTTGGACGCCTCGAAGGTCGTCGGCGTGGCGGTCTATATCAAAGAACCGAAGCTCGATTGGCGTTGGGCTGTGAAACGCATCGTCGCTCACACCGGCCCGTTGCCGGAAGCGCCGGCGTGGATGCGGTTGCCGCCGGAGAAATTTTTCCCGTTCATTGATGTCTATGGCCAGTTCAAACACAAGGATTGGCCGGGCAAAACACATTCGGACGCTGACCTGAAACGAGCGTTGAAGAACGAGATGGCTGATCTGAAGGCGCGTCCAGGGCCGGATGGCTGGAACAAGTACGGCGGCTGGGCGAAAGGACCAAAGCGGAAAGCAACAGGACATTTCCGGGTCGAGAAGATTGACGGGAAATGGTGGATGATTGACCCGGAAGGTTGTCTCTGGTGGTCGCACGGTCCGGTGCGCGTGACCTCCTCGACGGCGGTGACACCGTTGGAAGACCGCGAGTTTTATTTTACCGACCTGCCCAAGGCGAATTCGCCGTTCGCCTTGTTCTACACGACCCGCGACGCGTTGCTCTGGCCGTACTACGAGGCGCGCGGCATCAAGCGGACGTACGATTTCTCGTCGGCCAACGCCTACCGCAAGTATGGCAAGGACTGGTTTGCTCGCTACGCCGACATGGCGCACAAACGCCTCCGCAGTTGGGGCATGAACACCATCGCCAACAGTTCCGATGTCCGCATCTGTCAAATGCAGCGCACGCCGTATTGCGACCGCTTCGAGTTGAAGTCGCCCGACATCGAGGGCAGCCAAAGCGGCTGGTGGAAATTCAAGGATCCGTTCCATCCTGAGTTCCGCGCAAACTTCCGGAACCAGTTGCTCGCCCGCAAGGCGGAATTGGACGACCCGTGGTGTTTCGGGTTCTTCGTGGACAACGAAATCCGCTGGGGCAACGACACCGCGCTGGCCGAGTGGACGCTGCAATCGCCCGCCACCCAACCGGCGAAGATCGAAATGATCCGCCAACTCAAGGAGAAACACGGCACGATTGCCAAGCTCAACGCCGCATGGAAGTCCGACTACGCCGATTGGGGCGCGCTGCTGAAATCGCAGCAACAACCGCCCGCCGGCGCGAAAGATGACTGCGCCTCGTTCACGCTCGTGTTGACGGAGGCGTACTTCAAGAATGTCCGCGACGAGTTCAAAGCCGTCGCGCCGAACAAGCTCTACATGGGTTGCCGGTTCGCCGGCTCGACCAAGGCGGCTGTTGTCATCGGCGCGAAGTACTGCGACATCGTCAGCTACAACCTCTACCGGTACACCTTGGACGATTTCCAACTTCCCGAAGGCGTGGACAAACCAGTGATGATTGGGGAGTTCCATTTCGGCGCGCTCGACCGCGGCCTGTTTCACGCAAGCCTCCGGGCGGTCGCCAACCAAGCCGAACGCGGCAAAGCCTACGCCACGTACATCGCCTCCGCGTTGCGTCATCCGAATTTCGTCGGCGCGCACTGGCACCAGTTCGGCGAGCAGCCGACCACCGGTCGCTTCGACGGCGAGAACTTCCAAAATGGTTTCCTCGACGTGTGCGACACCCCCTACCCCGAAACCATCGCCGGCATCCGCGAAGTCGGCTACCGCCTCTACGAAATCCGCGCCGGGGGAAAGAAATAACCCACTCAGAACGCGCTCAGAAACTCCGGCTTGGTTTGGCATCGGAAGCCGGTTCGGGTTACAGCGGCGATTTTCAGACGCGTGAAGACCGCTATCGCTTGACATATCCGCACCGTTCTGGCACTGCATTCCGCATGAAGGCGCGTGTTCAGTTCGGTGTGAAGCAGCGTGTGCTGGTAACGCTCAGGATGCGATTACGCACCGGCGACATTCCTTCAGGTTTGTTTTTTGGATATCCACGTCCGCTACCGGAAAGGTTCGCCCCATGCCTGAGAGTCGTCTTTACCCCGCTGACTACCTGATCATCCTCGCGTTCTTCGCCGCCCTGCCGGTGGTGGGCGCCTACTTTGTGCGGCGGATGACCAACATCAAGGATTTCTTCAGCGGCGGCGCAAGTCTGCCGTGGTGGTTGTCGGGCATCTCGTTTTACATGGCGAGTTTCAGCACGTGGGCGTTTGTGGCGTATTCCGACATGGCGTACTTCAACGGTCTTTCGGCTTATTATTATTATTGGTGCGGCGTGGTGGGCGCCTTTGCCAGCGCGGCTTTCTTCGCGGCTCGCTGGCGACGCGCTTCGACGACCAGCCCGCTTGAATACATTCGCGAACGTTACGGCAATGGCGTGCGGCAGAGTCTCGCGTGGATCGGATTGCCGTTGCGAATCTTCGACAACGCCATGCGCCTGTTTGCCATTGCCGTCCTGGTCACGGTCACGATGGGGCTGCGTTTTCGGGAGGGCTGGATTCTGTTCACGCCCGGCACCGAGATGTATTGGATGGTGGTGATCGCCGGCGTCATCATTCTAGCCTACACATTCATGGGCGGCTTGTGGGCCATTGTGGTGACGGATTTCGTGCAGTTCCTCGTCATCCTGTCCGCCGTGATTGTGTTGTTGATTCTCTCGGTCATGGCGCTGGAGCCGCACGGCGGTCTGGCCGGTTTCGTGGGCGCGGCGCAGGCGCGCGACCCCAATTTCTTCAAGTTCTTCAATGAAACCAAATACATGCGCCTCGACGGACGCTTTCTGATCGCGTGGCTGGCGATCATTACCATGAGCCTGAGTTCCGGCTGGGTGCTGGTGCAGCGGTATTACTCGGTGAAAACCGACCGCGAAGCCCGCAAGGTCGGGTATCTGGCGATGACGCTGCTTATCCTGACTCCGTTTCTGCTCTGGATGCCCGCCCTTCTGGCGCGCGTGTATCTGCCTGAGTTGGACCCGATGACCCACAAAAACAAGGTGTACGGCATCATCACCCTCACGCTGCTGCCGGCGGGCATGATGGGCATGTTGATCGCGGCGATGTTCTCGGCGACGATGTCCACGCTCGGCGGCGACTTCAACGCAATGGGATCGGTCATGACGACGGACATCTACAAGCTGCTCCGTCCGCAGAGCACTCCGCGCAAGGACCTCATCGCCGGCCGGCTGCTGACGATCCTGGCCGGGGGACTGACCATTTGCATCACGCTCTACATTGTCCACCTCTTCCGCAGCGGGGCGCAACTCACGTTGTTCGAGATGATGACCAAACTGTTCAGCATTTTCCTGCCGCCGATGGCGATTCCGATGCTGGTCGGCTTGTGGAGCCGCAAGTTGAACAGCGCGTCGGGCCTGTTCGGGTTGTTGTTCGGCATCATCGCTGGTCTGGTCGCGTTTTTCATCAATTTCAACGCCGCCTGGTTCGGCGTGGACACGCGCGAGATCGGTCGCTGGCTCCTCGCCAACCCGTGGCAGACTCTTGACCTGAACTGGAAGGACTTTGTCATTTACAACCTCGGCCAGACATGGCTGATCACCTCGCTGACCGCCCTCGCGACGATCGTGGGCATGGCGCTGGGCAACCGGTTGGTCGCCGACAATGAGGCGCGACGACAGCAGATTGCCGAGTTGTTTCACCGCTTGGAGCGCCCGGAAGAAGCGGTGATTGCCGAGCGCGCCCAAAAACTCAAGGAGGTCACGTTCACGCCGTTTCCGATCATCGCCTACGTGTTCGGCGGATTTGCGTTCGTCTTTCTGCTGCTCCAGTGGACGGCCACCGCAGGCGCCACGGGGCGGGACCGGACCATCGGCACCATCACGGGCGTCTGCATGTTGTTGGTCGCAGTAGGAATCTATCTCCTGCAATTCCTGGTTGTGCGCCCTCGACGAGAGCCGCCAGCATCCCAGTAGCGAAATGCAACGCGTATCTATCTGTGCATCGGAGGGGGGATCGCATTGCCGTCAACTCCCGACTTTGGATGTCTTGGTGTTCACGCTTCACGACTGCATCCAGTCAACAGCGATTCGTTGACGTCAGACGGTGTTGTGGCACATAATGTCCCAACAATCACGGAGCCAAACCATGTTCTCACTCACGATTGGTCGAAAACGCCTTTGCCATCTGGCCGGCATGGCATCGGGTCTGTTGATCGCGCTCTGCGCCACCGCCGCTGACAGCGGCTTGAAACTTGCCACGTTCGACGTGGATGTCACGCCGCCGGTCGGTTCGATGATGGCGTACGATCCGGTCGTGCGCGTGGATGAGTTGACGCTCCGATGCCGCGGCATCGCGTTACTGGGCGCCGGCGATCCGATTGTGTTGTGCGCGGTGGACTGGATCGGCATCGCCAATGAATCCCAGGATGCTTTCCGCGCTGCGTTGGCCAAGGCCGCGCAAACGACACCACAACGCGTCGCCGTCCACACGGTGCACCAGCATGACGCGCCGGGTTGCGATTTCACCGTGGAACGGCTGTTGAAGGAAGCCGGCGCGAAAGACCTTGGCCGTTATGAAAGCGCCTTTCATCGCAAGGCGCTCGCGCGCGCGGCACAGGCAGTGAAGGAGTCCATCGGACGCGCCCAACCGGTCACGCACTATGGCCGGGGCGAAGCTGAGGTGAAGGAAGTCGCCTCGAACCGTCGCATCCTCGGCCCAAATGGCAAGGTTCGCGTCACGCGCTACACGTCGTGCCGAGACCCAAAGTTGCGCGCCGAACCGGAAGGCGTGATTGATCCGATGGTCTCGGTGTTGAGTTTCTGGAACAACGACAAACCGGTGGCGGCGCTCAGTTACTACGCTTGTCATCCGCAAAGCTATTATCGCATGGGCATTCCCAGTCCGGATTTTCCCGGCATCGCGCGGTTCTTCCGACAACAAGCCGTGCCGGAAGCATTGCACGTGCATTTCACCGGCGCCGGGGGCAACATCGGCGCGGGCAAATACAACGACGGCTCGCGCGAAAACCGTGTCGCGCTCGCGTTGCGGCTCGCGGACGGGATGAAATGCGCGTGGGACACGACGCAGAAGTTTCCCATCGGCAGTGCAGACGTTCAGTGGCGCGTCGAACCGGTGGTATTGCCGTTGGGGAAACATCTCGACGAGGACAAACTGCGCGCCGACTTGGCGAAGGTGTCGGACTCCAAAACCCAGTTGCGCGGTGCCGACAAGCTCGCGTGGCTGTTGCGCTGCCAAAGCGGACACAAGATTGACATCGGGATGTTGGCGGTCGGCGACGCGCGGGTGTTGCACATGCCCGGCGAGTTGCTTGTCGAGTATCAACTCGCCGCCAAGAAGATGCGCCCCGACCTCCGCGTCATGATGGCGGCGTACGGCGAATACGGTCCCGGCTACATCGCCACGGCGCGCGCCTACGAGGAAGGCGGCTACGAAGCCAGCCCCGGCGCGTCGGATGTCGCGCCCGAAGTCGAAGGCGTGTTGATGGGAGCAATGTGGAAGTTGCTGGAAACGAAATGACAAAGTCCGCAATCGTCTTGTTGCTCGCGCTTGGCATTGCCAACGCCGCGCCGCACACCATTCTCCTGGTGGACGACCACGATATTCTGTATCGCTCCGGCACCGTGCGCGTCCTGCATCCCGCCCAACGGCATCCGCAAAACCCGGTCATCCTCCAAGACAAACCGTGGGAGGTGGCCATCGGTTGGACCAGCATCCATCGGGACGCAAAGACCGGGAAATATCAGTTGTGGTATCAGGCTTACGCCGGCAAACGCGCGGGAGACAAACGGCTTGAATGTGTCGTCTGTTACGCCGAGTCGGAGGATGGCGTCCGGTTTGTGAAGCCGGAGTTTGATTTCCACCCGTTCAAGGAGTTCAAGAAAACCAACATCGTCCTCATCGGCAACGGCGGCTACGGCGACCGCTACTGCAACTCGGTCCTGGTGGATACGAACGAAAAGGACCCGTCCCGCCGCTACAAGATGGCCTACTACGATTGGTCGGTGGTGGACGGACGCGAGTATCCCGGTTTGCATGTTGCTTTTTCGCAGGACGGCATTCGATGGACGAAACACAACAAGGGACCGCTGAACCGCACAGCGTATGGCGGGCGCGGCCAACCGCCGCCGTTTGCCGACGAGGATATTTATCAGGAGTCGCCGGGCAAGAACGGTGCGTTGCGAAAGACGTGGCGTTACCCGTTGACGATGTCGGATGCCGCCGATGTGTTTTACGATCCGGTGCGTGCGGTGTTTGCCATCTATGGCAAGATGTGGATGGACGCGCCGGACGGCACAATGGCTTGGAAACACGGCATGGGACGCATCGAGAGTAAGGATTTCCTTCACTGGTCGAAGCCGCAGTTTCTTCTCGGCCCGGATGATCAAGACACGCCCGACGCGGAATTCCACACGTCGCCGGTCTTTTTTTACGCGGACCGGTATTTCTGCCTGAATCAAATCATGGATCGCCGGGCCAAGGGCGCAATTGACATCGAGTTGATGACGAGCCGTGACGGTTTGGTGTGGGAACGCTCGTTCCGGCAACCATATTTTCTGGCGCGGAGCGAAGCGGGACAGTTTGACAGCCGTTGTCTGTTTAGCAATTCGACGCCGATTGTGCTCGATGACGAGATTCGCTTCTATTACGGCGCCTACAATCAATCGCCCATCGGCGGTGTCCGCGCCGAGACTGGGCACCGCAGCGGCGTCGGGCTGGCCACAATTCCGCGCGACCGTTTCGCCGGCGTCCGCCCCGTTTCCAAAAGCAGCCAGCCGACACTCAAGAAACCGCTGGAAAACATCGGCCAGATCACCTTGAAACCGCGCGACCTGACCGGCGTGAAGACAATCTCGATCAACGCCGACGCCTCAAAAGGCGAGGTGCGCCTCGAAGTGCTGACCGAGGACGGCTACCGCATCCGGGGGTTCTCGAAGGACGACGCGGTTCCGGTTCAGGGGGATTCGTTGAACCACAGTGTCGCTTGGAAGGGACGCAATCTCAGCCAGCTTCCGCCCGGTCGTTACATGCTCCGTCTGCACTTGAACAACGCCGAAGTATTTGCCATTTACCTGCCATGACATCCCGTGAACGAATGCGCGCCATCCTCACCGGCAACAGGACTGACCGGGTCCCCTTCTTCCCCTGCATCTTCACCGATCACGCGTGCGTCGCCTTGGGGCACACATTTGAAGAAGCGCTGATTGACCCACGGTTGGGCGTGCGCTGGATGTATGAAGTCGGCGTTTTCTACGGATGCGATGTGGTGCGCGTGCGCGCCACGCCGGAGCGGTCGTGGTTTGAGGAGAAAATAGTGCGCCTCCACGACGGCAAACTCGCGCAACTGGACCGGCGCACCGGGGCAGTTGACGGTTACTTCGATGTGCAAGGCGGCGGGCAGTTGGTCTTGGTGAAGACGCCGCCGCCCGTCACCACGCTGGAACAAATCGAAGCCATCACCTATCCCTCGGCGGATCAACTTCTGGAAACCGGCTGCCTCGACACGGCACGCGAAATGACACGCGAAGCGCACGACCGCAAATTGTTCGTGGTCGGCATGGCCGGTGGCCAGACCATCAACACGCTGGTCATCAAAGTCGGCAGCAGCGAAGAAGCGCTGTTGATGATGGCGACCGATCCGCCGTTCATTCACCGAATGTTCCACATGGCCACCGATGCCTCCATTGAGTTGATAAAGGCGTTCGCGCGGACCGGCGTGGATGCTGTGATGATCGGCGATTCGTATGCATCGGGCAGCGTCATCTCGCCGCAGATGTATCGCGAGTTCTGCATCCCGGCTTATCGGCGCACCGCCGAGGCGGCGCACGCGCTCGGTCTGCTGGTCTATAAACATTGTTGCGGGAACTACAACCCGTTCCTGCCGCTGATGACCGACAATCATCTTGACGGGATGGAAGGATTGGACCCGACCAGCGGCATGACCGTTGCCCATACACGACAGATGATTGGTGACCGGCTCTGCTTGATCGGCGGCGTCAGTTGCTTGACCCTGCTGCAAGGCACCCCGAACCAAGTCCGACAGGAAGCGCGCACCTGCATCCGCAACGGCGGCTCGCGGTACGTCCTCGGCACCGCCTGTGCCGTGCCCCGTTACACGCCCGTCGAAAACATGCGCGCCATGGCGGAAACGGCAATTTTGCATCACGGATGAGCCTCCAGGAATTCCACAAAACAAGCTTCGTCTCAGCTTGACGAATAGCTGCGGGTAACGGCATAGTGTTTTCGTTGGTTATGGTTTGAACATTTTTCGGTCTGATTGGTCAAACTGCATAACCGCAGGAGAACGGGCCGGTCGTTCACCGGCCAATCCAACAAGTAAAGGCACATGATAACTGTAAACAATCTGGTCAAATTGTTCGGCACGAAACGGGCCGTGGACGGCGTGTCATTCACCGTCGAGCGTGGCGAGGTGCTGGGCTTTCTCGGTCCGAACGGCGCGGGAAAATCCACCACGATGCGCATGATCACCGGCTTCATCCCGCCCTCGGCAGGCACGGTAAGCGTGGGCGGGCATGACGTGCAGGAAGACCCCATCGCCGCCAAGAAACTCATCGGCTACCTGCCGGAGAACGCGCCGGCCTACACCGACATGACGGTGTTCAGCTTCCTGCATTTTGCGGCCGAATTGCGCGGGCTGCGCGGCGATGAGAAGAAAAACGCCGTCAACCGCGTCGTGGAGATGTGTTTCCTCGGCGGCGTCTTGCACCAGAGCGTTGAGACGCTCTCGAAAGGGTATCGTCACCGGACCTGTTTCGCGCAATCCATCATTCATAATCCCGACGTGCTCGTGTTGGACGAACCGACCGACGGCCTCGATCCAAACCAAAAACATGAAGTCCGCCAGATCATCAAGCGGATGGGCGAGAAGAAGGCCATCATTTTCTCGACGCATATCCTGGAGGAAGTCGAGGCGGCCTGTTCGCGGGCGATCATCATTGATCGTGGCAAGATCGTCGCCAACGGGACGCCGGGCGACCTGAAAGCGATGTCGGAATGGGCCGGCGCGGTGTCGTTGCGTGTGCGCGGGGCGTCGCCGGCCGTGGTGAGAGCCAAGTTGTCGGATATGGGCGGCGCAAAGAAGGCGTCGGCTGACGAAGAAGGCGCGGCGGTGCGGGCGCGGGTGTACCCGTCGAAGCCGGGCAACCGTGACCTGGCGCGCGCGGTGGCGGAGTTGGCGGCGCGGGAGAACTGGAAAGTGGAGGAACTGCACGTGGAAGAGGGACGATTGGATGAAGTGTTCCGCAACATCACACTGCCCGACACGGTGAAGGAGGCCAAGTCATGAGTTGTTCCAAAACATGGCGACATATTTGGACGGTGACCAAACGCGAGTTGACCGGCTATTTCGCATCGCCGGTGGCGTACGTGTTCATCGTGATCTTTTTGCTCATGAACGGGTTCTTCACGTTCATGCTCGGCGGATTCTTCGAGCGGGGCGAAGCGTCGTTGACGTCGTTTTTCATGTGGCATCCGTGGCTGTACCTGTTCCTCGTCCCGGCGGCGGGAATGCGGTTGTGGTCGGAGGAACGACGGCTCGGCACGATGGAACTGCTATTGACAATGCCGATCACGCCGTGGCAGGCGATTGTCGGGAAATTCGTCGCGTGCTGGCTGTTCTTGCTGCTGGCGCTCGTGCTGACGTGCCCGCTGGTGTTCACCGTGATGTATCTCGGAAGCCCGGACAAGGGCGCGATTCTCAGCGGATATTTTGGCAGTTTCCTGCTGGCGGGCGGCTACCTCGCGATTGCCAGCATGACCTCGGCAATGACGCGCAACCAAGTCATCAGTTTCATCCTGTCGGTGGTGATCTGTTTCTTTCTGATCCTGTGCGGCTGGGAGCCGGTGACGCGGTTGCTGGTGAACTGGGCGCCGGAATGGCTGGTGCGCGCCGTGGCGTCGTTCAGCGTGATGACGCATTACCTTTCGATGCAACGCGGCGTGATTGATTCGCGCGACCTGATTTACTTCGCGTCGTTGATCGGGTTCCCGTTGTTCTGCACTGGGGTGATTTTGCGCGGGCTGCGCAGTTGAGGGACTGAACCATGAAACACAAGAAACTCGAAGCAGTACTGTACTCGACCCTCGGCATCGTCGTCGTGCTGGTCGTCGTCATCGCCATCAATATCATCGCCGGCGCGTTCAAGACGCGCGTGGACATCACAGCCGACAAATTATTCACGCTCTCGCCCGGCACGAAGGCGATTCTCAAGAAACTCGATTCCCCTGTCGAGGTGCGGTTTTATTTCTCGCGCAGCGACAAGAATCTTCCGTCGTGGGCGCCCAACTTCGCCCGCAACGTCGAGGACCTCTTGGCTGAGTTCGAGCAGAACGCCAAGGGCAACCTCGTCATCAAGAAGTTCGATCCGCAGCCCGACTCCGACGCCGAGGATCTCGCGATGAACGATGGCGTGGAACGGCAGATGACCGCCAATGGCGAGGAGTTTTTCCTCGGTTTGGCCGTCAGCCTCGACCCGCTGCGCGTCGCGTTGCCGGCGTTGATGCCGGCGCGGGAGCGATTGCTGGAGTACGACGTCGCGCGCGCCATCGGGCGGGTGCTTAGCACGAACAAACCGGTCGTCGGCGTGATGTCGCCGCTGCCGTTGTTCGGGCAGCAGATGAACCCGATGATGATGCAGATGGGCCGGCAGCCGCAGCGCCCGTGGGTGGCGATCACCGAGTTGCAAAACGATTTCGATGTGCGCCAGATTCAAATGGACACCGAGAAGATTGACGACGACGTCCAAGTGCTGGTCGTCACGCAGCCGCGCGACATTTCCGAGAAAGCGCTGTTTGCGATTGACCAGTTCGTGTTGCGCGGCGGCAAACTGCTGGCGTTGCTCGACGCGATGTCGTTGATTGACCGCCCGCAGGGCGGCAACCCGATGCAACAGATGATGCCCGGCGGCGGCTCGACACTGGAGCCGTTGCTCAAAACATGGGGTGTCAGCTTCGAGAACACCAAGGTCGTCGCCGATATGACGTTTGCGCGCGAACTCTCCTTCCAGGAAGGCGGCCGCCAGCAGCTCATGCCGACGTGGCTGTTCATCAATCCGCAGGGCATCAACCAGAACGATATTGTCACCAGCCAGATTGACAATCTGCTCTTCCCGTCGGCCGGCACATTTGTCGGCACGCCGGCGGAGGGATTGAAGAAAACCGTCCTGCTCAAGTCCACGAAGCAATCGCAACTGGTGGACGGAATGAGCGCCCAGTTTGGCGGCCGGGAGATTGCCGACAAATTCAAACCCAGCGGCACTGAATACGAACTGGCCATCCGGCTCCAAGGCAAATTCAAGACGGCGTTCCCCGACGGTCCGCCCGACGAGGCGAAGTCCGATGATGAGAAAAAGGAAGACAAGAAGGATGAGAAGAAGCCTGCCTCCCTCAAGGAATCGAAGCAGGACGGCGTCGTCGTGCTGATTGGCGACAGCGATTTCATCTACGACAACTTCTGCGTGCGAATGCTGCCGATGTTCGGCATCGCCCAGCCCATCAACGGCAACCTGAACCTGTTCCAAAACATCGTCGAGCAACTGGCCGGCGACAGCAACCTGATCGGCGTGCGCAGCCGCGCGACGATTCTCCGCCCGTTCACCGTGGTGAAACAAAAGGAAGCCGAGGCGCAACAGCGGTTCCAAAACGAGATCGTCCGTCTCCAGTCCGAGCTGGAGGAGACGCAGCGCCAGCTCAACGAACTGCAAGGCCAAAAGGAACCCGGCCAGCGGTTTTTCCTGAGCAAGGAACAACAGGACAAGATCACCGAGTTCCGCAAGAAGGAAGCGGACGCGCGCAAGAATTTGAAACAGGTCCGCAAAGACCTCCGCCGCGAGATTGACTCGCTGGAAAACACCCTCAAATGGGCGAACATCGCCGGGATGCCGTTGCTCGTCAGCATCGCCGGGCTGTTGATCGCCTACATCCACCGTCAACGCACCAAGGCACAATGAAAAAGAACCAACTGCTCCTGCTGCTCGGACTGGGCGTTGTCCTGGCCGCTGTGGCTTTTCTCGTTTCCAAAAAACAAACCGCGCCCTACCAGCAGCCCGCGCGCGCCGGCGCCAAGCTGTTGCCCGACCTCGACATCAATGCCGTCGGTTTGCTCAGCATCCGCAGCGCCTCCAACGCCCTCACGCTGGCCAAGCAAAACGACGTTTGGGTCGTCAAGGAACGGGGCGATTACCCCGCGAACTTCGACACGATCCGCGATTTGATGCGCAAGTTTCACGACTTGAAAATCGCGCGCACCGTGCAAGCCGGCGCGTCGCGCCTGCCGATGCTCGGCCTCGATGGTCCTGAGAAAAGTTCCACGTTGCTGGAGATGAAAGCCGCGGACGGTAAACTACTCCGCTCCGTGCTGCTCGGCTCCAGCGGCCAGAATGAAGGCCGCGGCTGGCCCAGCGGCCGGTATGTCATGGTCGGCAACGACACAAAAACGATCGGCTACGTGGCCGACGCGCTGTCCGACGTGGACGCCGCGGCCGACCGGTGGCTCAACAAAGACTTCTTCAAGGTCGAGAAACTCAAGAGTATCGCCGTCACCACACCGGTGGCCACCAACAACTGGAAGCTCACACGGAGCAGTGAATCCGCCGACTGGAAACTTGCCGGCGCCAAGGCTGGCGAAGAACTCGATTCCACGAAGACCAGCGGCCTCAACAGCCTGTTTTCCCATCCATCGTTCAACGATGTGATTCCTGGGACCGTGGCGCTGGACAAACCCATCGCCGCCACGCTCGAAACGTTCGACGGTTACACCTACAAGCTGAAGACCGCCAAGAAGACCGACGACAACTATCATCTTCAAATTGCTGTCACCGCCAAGCTCGTCAAGCAGCGCACCGCCGGCAAGGACGAGAAACCCGAAGACAAGACACGTCTCGACAAGGAATTCAAGGAAAGCCTCCAGAAGCTCGAAGAGAAACTAAAGGCCGAGCAGTCCTGCGCCAAGTGGACCTACGTTGTCTCCAAGTGGACGGTTGACCAGATTCTCAAGAATCGCGGCGACCTTCTCGCCGAAAAGAAGTCCGAGGAGAAACCGTCAGACGACCAGCCAAGCGCCCCTGCTCCCGCAATGCAATAAGCAGGATCCCATCGGGCGCGGTTTGTGATATAAAACCAGCCATGTCCAAACTCTTCACCATTTCGCGTCGTTCTTTTCTTGCGACGGCGGCATCCGGCCTGCCGCTTTGGTTCCTGCAACGCGAACTCGATGCCGCCCAGCCCGCCAGAAAGATTCTTTGCCCCAATGACCGCCCCGGCATCGGTCTCATCGGTTGTGGCGGCATGGGCCAAGGCGACGCGCAGAATGCCTCCCGTTTCGGCAACGTTCTTGCGGTGTGCGACGTTGACCAGCGCCACGTCGAGGCCGCTGTCAAACGCTTCACGAAAGACGGCAAGGCACCGGCGACATACGGCGATTTCCGCAAGCTCTTGGAGCGCGACGATATTCACGTCGTCATGCAGGGAACGCCCGACCATTGGCACACGCTCATCAACATCGGCGCGGCAAAAGCCAAGAAAGATGTCTATGGCGAGAAACCGCTCACCCTCACGATTGACGAGGGCCGGCGCGTCATCAAGGCCGTGCGCGACAATCGAGTCGTTTTCCAGACGGGCACGCAACAGCGCAGCGGCAAACGGTTCCGCCTTGCCTGCGAACTCGTGCGCAATGGGCGCATCGGCACGCTGAAGGAAGTCCACGTGTTTGTCCCCGCTGGGATTTGCGGCGGGCCATTCGAGCGCGTGCCCGTACCAGAAGGATTCGACTACGACTTCTGGCTGGGTCAAGCGCCGCAAGCAGAATACCACGCCGAGCGTTGTCACCGCACATTTCGCTGGTGGTACGATTACGCGGGCGGTCCCGTGACTGATTGGGGCGCACACCACAATGACATCGCCCGCTGGGCGATTGGACTGGATGGGCCGGTCGGCATCGTAGCGCGCGTGGTCACGCCGCCGTTGCCCAACGGGTACACCACGCCGAGCGAATTTGAAGCCACACTCACCTGGGCCAACGGCGTGAAGCAAATCGTCAAGACCACGCTCGACGACAGTCCGTTCGGCGCGAAGATCAACAAGGACGGCCAGCGCAACGGAATCCGGTTCGTCGGCTCAGACGGCTGGATCTGGGTCAACCGCGACGAGATCGCCGCCACCGACAAACAACTTCTCCTCGATCCATTGCCGGAGAATGCCGTCAGGCTGGCTGCCAGCGACGACCACATGGGCAACTTCTTCGACTGCGTCCGCTCGCGCCAAGACCCGGTCGCCAGCGTCGAAACCGGCCATCGCTCCGCCTGCATCGGTCATCTGATCATCATCGCCCTGCAAACCGGTCTTTCGTTGCGATGGGACCCCAAGAAGGAAACGTTCACCGGAGAAGGCGCAGCGGAAGCGAACAAACACATCGCCCGCGAAATGCGCAAGCCATACGACTACAGGTTTATTGCCTGAAGATTGTCAACAGATGCCGACGCCGCGGGATTTCAGGTATTCTTTGAGTGGACGGATGCCGATGATGTTGAAGTGGAACACCGATGCCGCCAACAACACGGTCGCGCCCGCCTGCGCGGCTTCGTAAAAATGTTCCATCGTGCCCGCGCCGCCGGACGCCACGACTTCAGCGTCGGTCGCCGCACGAATTTGACGGATCAACGGCAGATCGTAACCGGTCTTGACGCCATCGGTGGATTTGCTTGTGGGCAGAATCGTGCGGACACCGTAGCCGTTCACGCGCTTGGCCCATTCGACGGCATCCGCGCCGGTCGCCGTGCGGCCGCCGTCAATATAGACTTCATAACCCGAAGGCATCGCCTTGGTCTGCGCCACGTCAATCGCCACGGTGACGCGGTCCGCGCCGAGTTCCTTTATCATCTCGGCAATGACATCGGGTTTCCGAAACGCGGCGCTGCTGGTCGAGATGCTGTCGGCGCCTGCTTCGATCACGGCCGCGGCGGATGCCACGTCTGCAATGCCACCGCCAACGGTGAACGGAATCGTCACCACCCCGGCCACGGCTTTCACCACGTTGAGCATCGTGCGGCGTCCCTCGACGGTGGCCGTGATGTCCAACATCGCCAGTTCGTCCGCGCCGGCGTCGCAATAGGCGCGGCCACAGGTGACCGGGTCGCCGGCGTCACGGATGTCCACAAAGCGGACCCCCTTGACGACGCGCCCATCCTGCATGTCGAGGCACGGCATGATGCGCACCGTGCCGGTCGGGAAAGTTTTTTTCATGATCGTTAGATGGCTTCGATGGTGGAAGGCGGCTTCGAGGTGATGTTGTAAGTGACGCTGACCACGCCGGGCACCTGCTCGGTGATCAACCGTCCCAGACGCGCCAGCGTCTTGAACGGCAACGCAGTGGGCGTCGCCGTCACGGCATCCTGGCTGTCCCAGCACCTGACTTCAATCTGGCAACCGAAATCGCGCTGGCCGTTGCGGATCCCCGTGACGCGGTCTTCGTGGAGAATCGCGAGACACTGGAACGCCGACACCTTGGCCAGCACATCTTCCACAATCGCAGTTGCCTGTCGAACCAGTTCCACCCGCTCCGGTGTGACCTCCCCAATCACGCGCGCGGCCAGCGCCGGTCCGGGGAACGGCGGACGGTTGAACACGGACGCCGGCAGCCCCAACGCACTGCCCACCCGTCGCACGGCGGGTTTGCGCAGGTTGATCAGCGGCTCCAACACCGTGTAGCCATACGCCTTGCGCGTATCAATGCCGAGTTGGGTCAGGATGTTGTGCTGGCGTTTGATCCCGGCCACGGTCTCTTCCACGTCTGTCAGGATCGTTCCGTGAAGCAGAAACCTGGCGCCGCTCTCCCGCACCAGCCGTCCAAACACTTTCTTGTAGAACGCGTCCGTGATGGCCTGCCGTTTCTTTTCCGGATCGGTCTTCCCTTTCAGTTCCCCGTAAAATTCACGGCGCGCATCCACGCAAACCACCTTCACGCCGAATGTGCGAAACAACTTGACGACGCGTTCCGGTTCCCCGGCCCGCATCAATCCGTGGTCAATAAAATACGTGTGCAACCTCGCCCCCAATGCCTTGTGCGCCAGCAGCGTCACCACCGACGAATCCACACCGCCGGAGAGCGCGTTGATGGCCGAGCCGTCTCCCACGGCACTTCGCAATTCCTCCGCTTTCTCGGCGATGAATTTCTTGGGGTTCAGTTTTGCCAGCGTGATTTCCGGAATCTTCATGAATACGGTCTCCTCTGTGTTGGGGGTTGTGAATTGTGCGCAGACTATAACAAGCCCGAACGCATGGACGCCAGCAGATTCTTTGCCGCTGGCTTCTTTCCCGCAAGATTGTTATCGTTCTCCACGAAAATGAAACGCTCCCGACTCTTTGACTGTTTCGCATTCATTGCGCTCATCCTGACGGTCGCTCCCGCCGTCGGGGCGCCCAGGCCGAACATCGTTTACATCCTCGCCGACGACCTCGGCTATGGCGACCTTGGCAGTTACGGACAACAACTCATCCGCACACCGCGCCTCGATGCACTGGCAAAACAGGGAATGCGATTCACGCAGCACTACGCCGGCGCGCCATCGTGCCAGCCCTCGCGCTGCGTGCTTCTCACCGGTAAACACACCGGTCGCGCGCGCCTGCGCGCCAACTCGAAACTGCCGTTGCTGCCGGAAGATTTCACGCTCTCCGAAATGCTCCAACAAGCCGGCTATGCCACCGGCGCGGTCGGGAAATGGGGCCTCGGTGACCGGGACACCACAGGCGCGCCCTGGAAAAAAGGGTTTGACGAGTTCTTCGGTTACCTCGACCAGACCCACGCGCACACCTATTATCCCAATCATCTTTGGCGCAACGAGAAACGTGTGGAGATTCCCGAAAACCAGAACGGCAAACGCGCCGTCTATTCGCACGACCTTTTTGCGCAAGCAGCGCTCGATTTCATCCGACGCCACAAGGACAAACCGTTCTTCTTCTACGGGGCATTCACCATCCCGCACGCCGAGGTGACTGTGCCGGAAGATTCGCTGGCCGAGTATCGGGGAAAATGGCCGGAACCGAAGAAGTTCGAGGGCAGCAAGACCTACTGCCCGCAGGACCAGCCGCGCGCCGTGCGCGCCGCAATGATCACCCGGCTCGACCGCGACATGGGCCGGATCCTCGACCTGCTCGACGAACTCAAGCTCGCGGAAAACACGCTGGTCATCTTCACCAGCGACAACGGCCCCATCACCGCCGGCGGGCAGGATCCGGAATTCTTCAACAGCGCCGGGCCGCTGCGCGGGCTGAAGTTCACGCTCTACGAAGGCGGCATTCGCGTACCATTCCTTGCGCGCTGGCCGGGAAAAATCGCGCCGGGCAGCATGTCGGATTTCGCGTCGGACTTTGCAGACATGTTGCCAACCTTCGCCGAGCTGGCCGGGGTTAAACCGCCCGCTGGTCTGGACGGCGTTTCCATCGCGCCGACGCTGCTCGGCCAGAACGCGCGGCAGCAACGGCGCGCGTATCACTATTGGGAAGCCGCTCCGCAACAGGCCTTGCGGCAGGGCGACTGGAAGGCGTATCGCGCCGCCCCGGGAAAACCGTTGGAACTCTACAATCTTGCGTCGGACATCAGCGAATCGCGCGATCTGGCGAAGGAAAACCCGGCGCTCGCGTCCAAGATGGAGCGGCTCCTGCAAGAAGCGCGGGTCGAGTCACCGGAGTTTCCGTTGGCGAAGAAACTGAAGAAGAAAAACTGAACCGTTATGAAATGGATTGTGTGCCGTCTGCTCATTCTGTTGTGCGTGCCGTGTGTCGCCCACGCGGCGGCGCCGAACTTCCTGCTCATCATCGCCGACGACTGCACGTATCGCGACATGGAAGTCTATGGCGGCCAGGCCAAGACGCCCCACCTGAACCGGCTCGCCACGGAAGGAATGAGATTCAACCGGTGTTTTCAGGCCGCGCCGATGTGCTCGCCCACGCGACATTGCCTCTATACGGGGTTGTACCCCGTCAAGTCCGGCGCCTACCCGAACCACACCATGGCGCACGATTGGGTGAAAAGCATCGCCCATTATCTCCAAGCCGCCGGCTACCGAACCCATCTTTCCGGTAAGACGCATATCAACCCAAAGTCGGTTTTCCCTTTCGAGTACTCCGACAACGGGGACAACAACCCCGAGCCGTCCGCCTTTGTCGCGGTGTTGAAGGACTGCGCGCAAACGAAGCGGCCATTCATCTTCATCGCCGCGTCCAACGAGCCGCACACGCCTTGGAACAAGGGCGACCCATCGCAGTATCCGCCCGCGTCGCTGAAACTCCCGCCCGTGCTCGTGGATTCGCCCGACACGCGCGAGGGCTTCTCGAACTATCTCGCCGAGATCACCTACTTCGATTCGCAGGTCGGTGAACTCGCCGGCCTGCTCGACCAGTCGCCGCACCGCAACCACACGCTCATCATCGTGCTGAGCGAGCAGGGCAACAGTTTTCCCTTTGCGAAATGGACCTGCTACGACGCCGGCCTCCAAAGCGCCTGCATCGTCCGCTGGCCCAGCAAGGTGAAGCCGGGCAGCGTGTCCGACGCGCTTGTCGAGTATGTGGATGTTGTTCCCACGTTTCTCGAAGCCGCCGGGGTTCCGCGGCCGGGCATTCTCGATGGACGCAGTTTTCTTCCGGTGCTCACCGGGACGTCCAAGGCTCACAAGACCCACGTCTTTGGCCTGCAAACCACTCGCGGCATCAATAACGGTTCCGAGCATTTCGGCATCCGCAGCGCGCGCAACGCCCGTTACCTTTACATCCGCAACCTGACACCGGAGACCGCCTTCCAAAACGCAGCGACCAAAGACCCCACGTTCAAGACGTGGGAGAAGATGGCCGCTGCCGGCGACGCCCACGCGCAACGGCTCGTCCACGACTACCAGCACCGTCCCGCCGAGGAACTCTACGATTGCGAGGCGGACCCGTGGAACCGAACGAATCTCATCGCGGACAACAAACTCGCAAGTGTGCGCGACGAGTTGCGAACCAAACTCGACGCGTGGATGAAACAGCAGGGCGACGAAGGACAGGCCACGGAAATGAAAGCCCTCGAACGAATGCCAAAGGCCGTCAAGCGCGATGGCGTTCCGAAACAAAAGAAGAAGAAAGCCAAGAGATGAATCGTTTCCTCACAATCCTTCTTCTGTGTCTTCCGTGGATTGTCAACGCCGCGAAGCCCAACGTCTTGCTCCTGTGCGTGGACGACCTGAAGCCGACGCTCGGTTGCTACGGCGACAAGTTCGCCAAGTCGCCGAACCTTGACCGGCTCGCGGCGCGCGGGATGCGCTTTGATCTGGCGTATTGCAACCAGGCCGTTTGCGCGCCGTCGCGCAACAACCTGATGCTCGGCTCCCGCTCAACCTCGCTCGGCATTTACAGTTTGTCGCGGAATTTCCGCTCCGCCGTTCCGGACGCCGTCACGATGCCGCAGTATTTCATGAAACACGGTTATCGCGCCGAGGCCGTCGGCAAACTCTTCCACACCGGCCACGGTAATCACGATGACGAAGCTTCGTGGAGCGTGCCGACGATGAATGAGAAGGTGGTCGAATACCTCGACCCAAAGAACTCCGCCAACGGCCAACTCACGCGCGAGGAGGCGTTCTTCACCAATCAGAAGCTCGGCGAGATCATTTCGCTCCCGCGCGGCGCGGCCATTGAAAGTCTGGACGTGCCGGACAACGCTTATGCCGACGGACGGATCGCGGACGAAGGAATCAAACGTCTCCGCGCAGCAAAGAAACGCAACCAGCCGTTCTTCCTCGCGCTCGGTTTCGTGAAACCGCACCTGCCGTTTACTGCGCCGAAAAAATATTTCGACATGCACGATCCGTCAAAATTCCCGCTGGCCAGGTTCCAACGCGACCCCGACGGCGCGCCTGCTTACGCCGGCAAGGTCGGCGGCGAGATCGTCAACTACGACCCGCTCACCGTGGAGAACCTGCGCGAGGAACAGCGCCAACGCGAACTGATTCGCGCCTACTACGCCTGCATCAGCTACATGGACGCGCAAATTGGCCGGGTGCTTGATGAACTGGACCGGCTCGGCCTCGCGAAGAATACGCTAATCGTTCTCTGGGGCGACCACGGCTGGCATCTCGGCGACCACGGTTACTGGACGAAACACACCAACTACGAAGAAGCCAATCGGATTCCGCTCCTCATGGTCGCGCCCGGCGTCATCAAACCCGGCAGTTCCACGAGGCAGCCTGCTGAGACAGTGGACGTTTTCCCGACGCTGGTCGAGTTGGCCGGATTGCCGGTGCTTCGCGGGCCGCAACCGATGGACGGTCTCAGTCTCGCGCCGGTGTTGCGCGAGCCGTCGAAGAGAATCCGTGACCACGCCTACCATTGTTTCCCGCGTGGCGAGCGGATGGGACGCGCCATCCGCACCGAGCGTTACCGGCTCGTGGAGTGGAAAAAGCCGGGCGCGCCTGCCGGCACCGCCGAGTTTGAGTTGTACGATTATCAGTCGGACCTGCTCGAAACGAAAAACCTCGCGACCGCGCAGACGGAAGTCTTGAATCGCCTGCGCGCGATCCTCGCGCGTCACCCCGAAGCCGTCCCACCCGGCCAAACCCCCAACCGGAGAAACCCTTGATATACCGATGGCTTGTCATTCTGTTGTGCAGCGCATGGTTCGTTCACGCCGCGCCACAACCAAACATCATCGTCATCCTCGCTGACGACATGGGCTACTCCGATCTTGGTTGTTATGGCGGCGAGATTGAGACGCCGCACCTCGACGCGCTGGCGGCAAACGGCCTGCGCTTCACCCAGTTCTACAACGCGGCGCGTTGCTGTCCCACGCGCGCGGCGCTGCTCACCGGCCTGTACCCGCATCAGGCCGGCATCGGCCACATGACTCAGAACGACGGCATCCCGTCGTATCAGGGGTTTCTCAACGACCGCTGCCTCACGATGGCAGAGGCGCTCAGGCCCGCCGGGTACGCCACGCTGACCGTTGGCAAGTGGCACGTCGGTTCCGCGCCGGGGCAATGGCCGCTGGACCGCGGGTTCGACCGGTTTTGGGGAACGCCTTCCGGCGGCGGCGTCTATTTCAAGGATACGTTGCAGATCCGCACCGAAGTTTTCTTCGTCAGCGGACAGGATCACGTCGAGCCGCCGGATGACATGTATGTGACCGACACGTTCACCGATCGCGCGCTGCAGTTCGTGGAGGAAACCGTTGCGCGCCGGAAACAGCCGTTCTTCCTGTATCTCGCGCACATCGCGCCGCACTGGCCGTTGCAAGCCAAACCGGCGGACATCGCGAAATACGACGGTCGCTACGATGCCGGTTGGGATGTTGTTCGCGAGCGACGTTTCGCCCGGCAAAAGGAAATCGGATTGTTGTCGCGTGCCGACAAACTGAGTCCGCGCGACCCGAACGCAAAACTGTGGAACGAAATACCGGCGACCGCGCGCAAGGAACTTGCGCGGCGCATGGTGATTTACGCGGCGCAGATTGATTGCATTGACCAGAATGTCGGACGCTTGGTGGCGAAACTGAAGGAACTCGGCCAGTTCGACAACACGCTGATTCTGTTTCTCTCCGACAACGGTTGCTCCGCCGAGGGCGGCCCCGGCGGGTTCAGTCGCGGCAAGCCGGGTGCGCCCATCGGGACCGGGTTGTCCTACGCGAGCACCGGTCTGGAATGGGCAAACGTTGCCAACACGCCGTTTCGAAAATTCAAGATGGACACCCACGAGGGCGGCATCGCCACGCCGCTCATCGCGCACTGGCCGGCCGGCATCGCCGCGCGCGGCGAATGGCGGCGTCAACCCGGCCACGTGATTGACCTGATGCCCTCGCTGCTCGAAGTCGCCGGCGCCAAATTCCCGGCGCAGGTCAACGGTCGTCCGCTCCTCCCGTTGGAAGGCGTCTCGCTCGCGCCGGCGTTCCGCAATGAATCGTTGACGCGCCGCGCGCTGTTCTGGGAACATCAAGGCAACAAGGCCGTGCGCCAGGACAATTGGAAGGCCGTTGGTTCCAAGCAAGGCGCTTGGGAACTCTACGACCTGCGAAGCGACCCGACCGAGACGCGCGACCTCGCCGCGCAGCACCCGGAGAACACGCGCGAGATGGCGGCATTGTGGAAGGCGTGGGCTGATCGTTGCGGCGTCTGGGACTGGGACGACCTGCAAAAACATCGTCAAAAACAGTCGAAGAAGAAAAAGAAACAATGACTCCCAATCAACCGATGAAAACCAGACTCTTCCCGTTCTTGGCCGCGTTCATCCTCGCGGCAGTCTCCGCCGGTGCAGCGGACCGGCCCAACGTTCTCTGGATTACCAGCGAGGACAACAGTCCGTATCTCGGTTGTTACGGCGATCCGCTGGCGCAGACGCCGCACCTCGACCGGCTCGCCGCGCAGGGATTCCGTTACCGCAACGCCTTCGCCAACGCGCCGGTCTGTTCGGCGGCGCGCACGACGCTGATCACCGGCATGTATGCCTGTTCGCTTGGCGCGCATCATCACCGCAGCCGGGTGGCGATCCCGGACCAGTTCAAACTTTACCCCGAACATCTCCGCGCCGCCGGTTACTATTGCTCGAACAATTCCAAGACCGATTACAATCTGGAAGGACGCCAGAAGGTGTGGGACGAAAGCAGCAGGAAGGCGCACTACAAGAATCGCGCGCCCGGCCAGCCGTTCTTTGCCGTGTTCAACTTCACCAGCAGCCACGAAAGCCAGGTCGCGCCCAAACCCGGCAAGACCACCTTCCGCGTTCCGCCGGAGAAAATACCGCTGCCGCCGTATCATCCCGACACACCGGACATCCGTCGCGACTGGGCGAACTACTACGACCAGATGACCATCATGGACGGGCAGGTCGGCGAAGTGCTGGCCGAATTGGAAAAAGCCGGTCTCGCTGAAGACACCATTGTCTTTTACTACGGGGATCACGGCGGCGCGTTGCCGCGCGGGAAACGCAACCTCCACGACTCCGGCACCCGCGTCCCGTTCATTGTTCGTATCCCGAAGAAATGGCAGCATCTCGCCCCCGGCAAACCCGGCGAGTGGGTGGACGCCCCGGTGTGCTTCGTTGATTTTCCTGCAACCGTGTTCAGTCTCTGCGGCGTCCCGATTCCGTCGCACTATGAAGGACGACCGTTCCTCGGCGAAAAGAAAGTCGCGCCGCGCGACCATGTTTTTCTGTTTCGCGGACGCATGGACGAACGCTACGACACCATCCGCGCCGTGCGCGACCGGGAATTTCGTTATGTCCGCAACTATTCGCCGCATCGCCCGTGGGGCCAGCACTACTCGTATCCGTTCCAAGTGCAGCCGAGCATGAGATCGTGGTTCGCCGAGTTCATCGCCGGTCGCTGCAACGACACGCAAGCCGCCTACTGGAAACCGAAACCCGGCGAAGAGTTCTACCGCATTGCCGGCGATCCGTTTGAAATCCGCAATCTCATCGCCGACCCGCAACACACAAGCCGCATCGCGAAGCTGCGCGCCGCGCTCCGGGCTGAAATCCTCGCCACGCGCGATACCGGTTTCATCCCGGAAGGAATGTTCGAGAAACTTGCCGGCGACAAGACCATTTACGACTACGCACAGAGCAAAGCGTATCCGCTGGAGCGCATCCTCGATCTCGCCGACAAAGCCAGCGACCGCAACGCCGCCAACCTGCCCGCGTTCATCACGGCACTCGATGATCCGCACCCGGTCATCCGTTACTGGGCCGCAACCGGCTGCCTCATCCTGCAAGACAAAGCTGCGTCCGCGAAAGCGAAGTTGCAGGCGCGTCTGGCCGATGAATGGGCTGATGTCCGCATCGTGGCCGCCGAGGCGCTGGCGTATCTCGGCGAGAAAAAGGCCGCTGTGGAGATGGTCGCCCACGTCATCAAGACCGGTAATTTCTACGAGGCGCTTGCCGCGCAGAACACGCTCGATTTCATGTGGAAAGCCGGCCACGTCACGCTCGCCGCCGCGCAGGAAATCGTGCGCGACCAACAACGCGACGAACCCGCCGACCGCATCCCGCGCTACCTGCTCAGCCAGCAATAGACGGGCCGCACATCAGATTGTGAATGGTGTAAGCGTTCCTGCGCGTTACGTAAAAAGTGAGCGACTGCGAGCCAGCCGCCAAGGAGCGTCGCCTGCACCTGCGAGCCGGTCGGCTGGCTCGCAGTTCGCTCCACTGCATGGTTCGGCACTCCCCTCATAACCTACTTGTGTGAATCAATCTCAAGCTCCCGGTAAAACCTGTGAAGCAACTCACGACGATCATCATGGCCGGGCACGCGCGACAGGATGCGGGAAAGCTCGACGCGATACAGAAAGTCGGCGTGCTTCGGCTGATAGTTGTCGGGTGGATAGTCGTCGAAGGGGTGCTCCCAAATCCAAACAGCAATTTCAGTCTCTAAGGGGCTAACTCGATGCCACGCTTCCTCCAGAGACAAAACAGCCGACGGCGGCATCTGCGGACTGGGGCGGTAGAGATAGTCTGCGAGCCAATCGAGATAGAAAGCGTAGGTTGCTTCGTCGCCGGTGACGTTGATTGGCTTTCCGTCTTCATCGAACGGAACGCCTGAGAAATTCTTTGGAGGCCGTGGTTTCAAAGTTCCGCCCAACTGGCATGGGGGTCAACTGGCATGGGGGGCATGGGGGTCAAGGCATGGGGGTCAACTCTCCACACTTGACAGATTGGTTTTGAGTTGGATGAGTTTGTGCTCGTTGTCGGCCATTTCTTCTTCGAGGTGCTTGATCACTTGGTTACTCCACTGCCGTTTATGTAACCGAAAGCCCGACCGACGTCAATTCGGCGTGCGCCGCCGAGTTTGCAGCGGACACTATCTTGAGCCGGTCAGAGGCCTCGGTGGCGCACCTGTCAAGTGTGGAGAGTGACCCCAGTTCCCACTTCGGATTGCGTCGGCAATCGAGTACGGCTCGCACCCGGATCTGATCTTGGACCACGTCGTAGTACACGGCATAGGGAAACTTGGCGGAAAGCATGCGATGGTAACCGTGCACAGACACATGGATCCCGGCAAATAGTCGCAGAGATTCGATGTCGCGCAGCCAGGGACTCCTCGAAATAGTCGCCGAGACCTTCGCCTTGCTGCTCGTAGAACTCGCGTCCCCGGACCAGATCCTTGATGGCGGACCGGAGGAGAACAATCCTCACGTACTTCTCTCCCGAAGTTCCCTCTTTGCCTCCTCCCACGGCACGAACTCATCCTTGCCGGCTTTGAGTCAATGTCTTGAAGGAATTCATTGGTTGATTGTTGCGACTTCATATTTGAATTCTCCGTAGGAATTGCTCGATTTTCGTTTGCGCGGCCACGGGCTGACCGGTTGACGCACCGCCCGCGGACAACTCCGCGCCCGCCGCCGACCGCTCAACTGCCGCGCCACTCGATCCATCAGCCGCTCGCTCAGATGGCGCAGTTGCGCCGCGCTCAACAAGTCCGCCGCCTCCACCAACACCACACACAACACGCGCGCCGCTTCCAGCGTCTTTTGAAAGCTGACACGCAACAGTTCCACCCCCGCGTCGCCAGCCACCTGGACCCGCATCCGCGCCACCAACGCTTGCGCCACCAGCAAGGCCGCCACTTCATGCCACGCCGTCCGTGCCTTCTGACTGCGCAACAACGCCCCGCCGTGCAGCGTCTGCTTCAATTCCCCAATCGCCATCTCCTGTTCCCATCGCTCTCGATACAACGTCAACAGCCGCGAAGCGGGATGCGCCCGCGCGTCCACCAGACTCGTCCACAACCGCACGCGAACCATCGCCCCCGAACGACCCCGCACACGCCCCTCGATCTCCCGCAGCGTCAGCACGCCACCGTCCGCCAGATCCACCTCCACCAGCGCGCTGCCATCGGCGAATGCTGTCACCACCCGTCGCTTCAGATTCGCCCGCACGCGAAACAGAAACTGCGCCGACCGTGGGGAGCACAACGCCAGCAGTTCGCTGATACAACGTCCGGTTCCGTAGTAGCGATCCCCCAGCAACAATGCATCGGCCGGCAGCCGCGCGAACAGCGCGTGCGCCAACGCCATCTCCGATTCCCCCTTCCCACCGACGACGGCGGCGATCGGATTGTGAAGACCCAGTTCACAAAGCGAACTGACACCCAGCTTGGAAAACGCGGCGCACCCGCGCCGACTCCGCGCCTTGGGCAAGGCGGCGGCCACGCCCGGACCGTTGGGAACAGAAAACTGCGCGCCATCAATGCCCACCAGCCGCCAGCGTTGGTAGAAAGCTTGGGGATGGCGGCGCCGCTGAGCCATCGGTCGCAGGAGTTGATCGAGCATGGTTTGGAACAGTTCGGGATCGAGTCCCTGCAACCGTTGCGAGATGGCCGAATCCGAAATCCTCACCCCCGTCACATCGGCGGCGTGAGTGGAGCGTGCGCCGCTGGGGGCGATCTCATGATAGACGCAAAGCCGAATCAGATCGGGAAGCACCAAGAGAGACGGTGCCCCACGCGCCGGCTGAAACGGCTCACAGATTTCTTCGAGAGTATCGGTGTCCATCATGGCATCGAGCCAATCGCGGACGGTTTTGGGCACGCTGAGGTTTGCTCGTGGTTGCATCCCCAGCGTATGACAGAAAACAGAAGTTTCCGGAAGCTTTTTCTAACCCTTGTGTCAAAGGGACTTACAACAAATTCACTTCCTTCAATTCATTGGGCTTTGAGTGCCTTGTCGCGATCCCGGAGCACTTCGCCGTGCCAGTCCGGCGACGGATAATCCTTTTCAGACCGTGTCAAGTCCTCCCAGAGTTCTTCCATCGCCCGTAGCTTCTCTGTCCGTGTCAGCCTGCCCATGTCAAGTACGGTGTTCATAACAATATGCTACCCCACAGAAGCGGCTTCTTCCAGTCCGTTCTATTCATCTTTCCGTGCGCTGATTTCAGAGGGGCGATTATTGCGGACTTTGTCTTTTTCACTTGCCGCGCCGCCCCGGAAAAGACAAAGTTTGAACCGTCAAGCACTTGGAGCCTGCTCTGATCATGTTTCATCTCATGGACAACGAATGTGAACAACGGCTTGTGGGTTGTAGGCCGCGTGACCACACACGGCGAAATCTGTGGAAAAACGCCGCGTCGGGTGACGCGGCCTACAAGAGAAACGCAGACACCGGGGATGTTTGGGCAACGAGCGGAACGCCGCCGTCTCGGCGGTCGAAGCCCACCCCGAAACCGCCGGGACGGCGGCGCTCCTACCCAAAGGTCAAAACTGCGTTCATGACAACCTGTGTGCTTCTCGCAGCATCGTTCGCATTGGTCAGCGGCAAGGTTCAAGCGGTTTCCACCAACGTCACGACTGCCCCGGGCACAATCTGGACGCGGCACACGATAGACAACACTTCGCACGGGGCCGATGGCGTGAAGTTCGGCGATCTCAACGGTGATGGCCTGCCGGATATTGTCACCGGTTGGGAGGAAGGCGGTGAGGTTCGCGTCTATCTCAATCCCGGCCCGGCAACAGCGAAAACTCCGTGGCCGCGTGTCATCGTCGGCAAAGCGCCGAATGTCGAGGAGGCCATCTTTGCCGACCTCGATGGCGATGGCCGGCTGGACGTAATCAGCGGGACCGAAGGCAAAACTCGCACAGTCTATTGGCACCGGCTCAACGCGAATCGCTGGCGCACGGACGCTTTTCCGGCAACGGCCGGGGCGCAGATGTGGATGCAGGCCGTGGCCGCTGATTTGGATCGTCAGCACGGCACGGATTTGTTGCTCGCCTCCAAGGGCATTAGCGCGACGGTCGGCTGGCTGCAAGCGCCGCAGAATCCAAACGACCTTGCGGCGTGGACGTTTCACAAACTGCGCGAGGCGGGCTGGGTGATGTCGTTGCTGTTGCACGATATGGACGGCGACGGCGATGCCGATGTGGTGTTCACCGATCGAAAGGGCGCTCGCAACGGCCTTTTCTGGCTGGAGCATCCCGGCGCGGCGGCGAATCGCATTCACGCGGCGTGGAAAGAACACGTCATCGGCGCGCAAGGACGCGAGGTGATGTTCGCCGACATTGGTGATGTGAACGGCGACGGGCTGGCTGACGTGGCTGTGGCTGTCAAACCGGTGGACATTTTCATTTTTCTCCGGCAACGCGGAGGCGGCTGGCAGCAACAAATCATCACGCTCGATGGCGCGCAGATTGGCGACGCCAAAGCGGTGAAGATCGCCGACCTGAACCGGGACGGTCTGGCCGATTTGGTTTTCACCTGCGAGAACGCAAAGGGAAACCGCGAGGGCGTTGTCTGGCTCGAACAACAGCGCAACGGCCCGTGGCGTCAACGCCCGCTCGGTGGCCCGGAGGGCGTGAAATACGACCTTATCCAGACGCTCGATCTCGATAGCGACGGCGACCTTGATGTAATTACATGTGAAGAACGTGACCAACTCGGCGTCATCTGGTATGAAAACCCGCACACAACCAACTAGCTCATCAACATGAAAACAATCCTCTCCACACTGCTGCTGTTTACGGCAACTCTCGCCGGTGTCGCTGGCAAACCGAATTTCATCGTCGTTAACATTGACGATCTTGGCTATGCCGACATCGGGCCGTTCGGCTCGAACAACAAGACGCCGCATCTCGACCGCATGGCGAAGGAGGGACGCAAGCTCGCGAGCCATTACGCCGCGCCGGTCTGTACGCCGTCGCGCACGGCGCTGATGACCGGCTGTTACCCGAAACGGGCGTTGCCGATTCCGCACGTGTTGTTTCCGGCCGGGGCCGTCGGGTTGCATCCGAACGAAGTGACGGTGGCGGAAGTCTTGAAAGACGCTGGCTACGCCACGGCCTGCATCGGCAAATGGCATCTCGGCGATCAGCCGGAGTTTTTGCCCACGAGCCAGGGGTTCGATTATTATTTTGGGATCCCCTACTCCAACGACATGGGACCGGCCAGCGACGGATCCAAAAGCAATCCCGGCGACAAACTGCCGGAGCCAAAAATGACGAACCTGACCGGCAACGATGAGCTTGGCCTGCGCGGGATGAGTCAACCGCCGTTGCCGTTGTTGGAGAACGACAAGGTCGTGGGGCGCGTGCGCGTGCCCGAACAATTTTCCGTGACACGCCAATACACTGAGCGGGCGGTGACATTCATCCGCGACCACAAGGACAAACCGTTTTTCCTCTACCTGCCGCACACGGCGGTGCATTTCCCGCTGTACCCATCGAAGAAGTTCATGGGCAAATCGCCCAACGGTCTCATTGGCGATTGGGCCGAGGAAGTGGACTGGAGCGTTGGTCAGGTGCTCGATGCCCTCCGCGCTTTGGAACTGGACAAGAACACGCTCGTCATTTTCACCAGCGACAACGGTGGCGCGCTGAATCACGGCTCGAACAACACGCCATTGCGCGGCAGCAAGGGACAAACTTTCGAGGGCGGCATCCGCGTCTGCACCATCGCGTGGTGGCCGGGCAAAATCCCTGCCGGCACAAGCACCGACGCCATGACCAGCATGATGGATATCTTGCCGACATTCACCAAACTGGCCGGGGCTTCGTTGCCGGGCAATCGGAAACTCGACGGCGTGGACATTTGGCCGGTGCTTGCCGGCAACGTTGGCAACAAGCCGCCGCGCGACCAGTTCTTTTACTATCGCGGCCTCAAACTGGAAGCCGTGCGCTCCGGTCCGTGGAAACTGCATCTCGCGCTCGCGGGTGGCGTCCCTGGAAAAAAGAAGGCTGCGCCGCAACCGCACTTGTTCAACCTCACCGAGGATATCGGCGAGACAAAAAACGTCGCCGCCCAACATCCCGACGTGGTCAAGCGCCTGCAAGCCCTCGCGCAGACGATGGCGAACGACCTTGGCCTCGACGACGTCGGCCCCGGCTGTCGTCCACCAGGGCGTGTGTCCAACCCGCAACCACTCATCGCCCACGACGGCGCCGTTCGTCCAAACGCCGTCGGCAAAACAAAACGGTTTCCATGAAACACACAGTCATCCTTTTCTGTCTTTTGACGGTTCCAACTGTCCTGCCGGCGGCGGAGAAACCTAACATCATCGTCATCATGGCCGATGACCTCGGTTACGGCGATGTGTCGTGCTACGGCACCAGCGCGGTGCAGACGCCGAACATCGACCGGCTCGCCCGCGAAGGCCGCCGGTTCACCAGCGGTTATTGCTCGGCGTCCACCTGCACACCGACGCGGTATTCTTTTCTCACGGGCACCTATGCGATGCGCCAGAAAGGAACCGGCATCGCGCCGCCCAACGGCCCTTCGATCATCAAACCCGGCACGGAGACATTGCCGGCGATTCTCAAACGCGCCGGGTACGCCACCGCCGTCATCGGCAAGTGGCACCTCGGCCTCGGCGACCCCACGCCCGACTGGAACGGCACGTTGAAACCGGGTCCGCTCGAAATCGGGTTCGATTATTGTTTCCTGTTGCCGACCACCAACGACCGCGTCCCGCAGGTCTATGTCGAAAACCATCGCGTGAAACATCTTGACCCGGCCGATCCGTTGTGGGTCGGAAACGCCAAGCCGTCAGAAGATCATCCCACCGGCCTGACGCACCGGCATCTGCTGAAGATGGACTGGGACTACGGCCACAACGCCACCATTCACAATGGCATCAGCCGCATTGGATTCTACACCGGCGGCATGAAGGCGCGGTTCCGTGATGAAGACCTCTCCGATGAATGGGTCAACCAATCCAATCACTGGATCGAACAACACAAGGAACGCCCGTTCTTCCTGTTCTTCGCCTCGCACGACATTCATGCCCCGCGCATCGCGCACGAACGGTTTCAGGGCAAGTCCGCTCTCGGCCCGCGCGGTGACTGCATTCTGGAATTCGATTGGTGCGTCGGCGAACTGATGAAAACCCTCGACCGGCTCGGTCTCGCCGAGAAAACGCTGCTCCTCGTTTGCTCCGACAACGGCCCCGTGCTCAACGACGGCTACAAGGATGACGCCGTCGAGAAGTTGGGTACCCATCAACCGGCCGGTGTTTTCAGCGGCGGCAAGTACAGCGTGTTCGAAGGCGGCACGCGCACGCCATTCATCACGCGCTGGAAAGGGCGCATCCAGCCCGGCGTGTCCGACCAGATCGTGTGCACGGTGGATTTGGCCGCCAGTTTCGCCGCGCTCACCGGTCAATCCATCGCCGAACACGGCTGCCTCGACAGTCTCAACGTCCTCGGCGCGCTGCTCGGCCAGCCCGGCCCAAAAGGACGCGACCACCTGCTCCAGCAGGACAACAACGGCGACAATCTCGGCTTCCGCGACGGCGATTGGAAACTCGTGCGCCTCACCAAACGCGGCAAGTCGCAGGCGGTTGTCTCGTTGAAACAACACGCGCCGCCAGCCGGCAAGCATGGCCTCTATTATCTGCCCGACGATCCCGGCGAACAAAACGATTTGTCCGCCTCGCAACCCGACAAACTCAAAAGCATGGTCGGGCGTCTGGACAAACTCATCGCCGATGGCCGCACACGTCCCGCCAAACAACCATGAAGAGCATTCCGATGAACATCCACGACATCATCAAGTTTGTGCGCCAACTCAAGGCGCCCAGTGAGTATCTCTCTGCGTATCTTCACGAGCACGAACCGGCTACAGAACGCATTTGCGCGACCTGCGCCCATGTGGCCATCCCGAAACGACAAATGCTCGGACGCGCCGAAATCGAACGTTATCTCTGGGCAATCGTCGTTGTCCTCGCAGTCATTTATGTTGCCGGTTTTGTGTTGATCCAACTCACAACCTTTCATCCGGTCCGATGGGGGTTCAAGTTGACGTCCATGTCGGGCAAGGTCTTTCTTGTCCTGAGCATGGCCTACACAATCATCCGTCTCAGCATCCGGACCAGCCATTGCCCCGCCTGCAACGGCACGGAAGTCATCCCCGTTGATTCCCCGCGAGGCCGCAAGCTCAAGGAACAACACCATTCCCCCTGAACCAACCATGAGGATCAATATAAACGTAACACTGCTGACACTTTTCCTCTTTGCGGCTTCGCTCGCCGCCACGGCGGCTGACCGGCTCAACGTGGTGTTCATCCTCGCCGACGATCTCGGCTGGGGCGAGGTCGGTTGCTACGGCCAGAAAAAGATTCCCACGCCGAACATTGACCGGCTGGCCGCCGAGGGGATGCGGTTCACCCAGCATTACAGCGGCGCGCCGGTCTGCGCGCCGTCGCGGTGCGTGTTGATGACCGGCAAACATCTCGGCCATGCCGAGGTGCGCGGCAATTTCCGGGCGCCGAAAGCCTTCCCGCAGTTCACCGAGGGACAATATCCGCTCTCGGAACAGGCCGTGACCATCGCCCAGCTTTTTCAACGCGCCGGGTACGCCACCGGCGCGATGGGCAAATGGGGACTCGGCCCCGTCGGCAGCACCGGCGATCCCAATCGCAAGGGCTTCGATCTGTTCTTCGGCTACAATTGCCAGTCCATCGCGCACAGTTTCTATCCGCCGCACCTTTGGCGCAACGCGGAAAAGATCACCATCAACGCCAAACCCATCCCCGGCCACGCCAAGCAACCCGAAGGCGAGGTGAAACTCGACGACTGGATCGGCGAAACCTACGCGCCGAAACTCATGATCGCCGAGGCCGAGAAGTTCATCGCCGACAACGCGCGCAAACCGTTTTTCCTGTACCTGCCGTTCATCGAGCCGCACGTGTCCATTCATCCGCCGCGCGGATCGGTGGAGCAATTCCCGCGCGACTGGGACACCGAAGTCTATCGCGGCCAGAACGGTTACGTGCCGCACCCGCGTCCGCGCGCCGGGTACGCGGCGATGATCAACGATCTCGACAGCCACGTGGGCCGCGTGATGAAGGCGCTGGAAAAAGCCGGCGTGGCCGACCGGACGCTGATCATTTTCAGCAGCGACAACGGCGCCACGCACGAAGGCCGCATGGACCCGCGTTTCCACGTCGGCGGCGCAGACGCGAAATTCTTCAACAGCACCGCCGGCCTGCGCGCCTACAAAGGCAGCGTCTATGAAGGCGGCCTCCGCGTCCCCACCATCGCCCGATTGCCGGGCCGCATCCGTGCCGGCGCGGTCAACGACACGCCCGGTTATTTTGCCGATTGGTTCTCCACGTTGTGCGACGCTGCCGGCTTCAAGAAACCCGACGGCCTCGATGGTGTGAGTCTGTGGCCGGTGCTGACCGGCAAACAACGGACGCTGAAATCCCGCAAACCAATGATCTGGGTCTTTCCCGAATACGGCGGCCAGGTCGCCGTGCGCATCGGCAACTTCAAGCTTGTTCGACAGAATCTCAAAACCAAAACCCCCGGGCCGTGGGAAGTCTATGACCTCTCGAATGACCCCGGTGAAAAGAATGACCTCGCCGCCAAGCACGCCAAGTTGATCGCGCAGACCGAAGAACTCCTGTGCCGCGAAGTCAGTGAAAACAAGGTGTTCGATGTGCCGATTCCCGGCGTCAACACCGCAACCCGTTGAACTCCACCAACTATGAAACCACTTCTTGCCTCTCTTGCCGTGATCTTTCTCGCCGGCGCTGTTGCGCTTGCTGCCGACCGTCCGAACGTCATCGTCTTCCTCGCCGATGACGCCGGTTGGGGCGATTACAGCCGCAACGGCAACACACAGGTCAGCACGCCGAACATTGACTCGCTCGCCAGCGGCGGCGTGACGCTGGACCGGTTCTTTGTCTGTGCGGTCTGTTCCCCTACCCGCGCCGAGTTTCTCACCGGCCGTTACCATCCGCGCATGGGCGTCTCCGGCACCTCGACGGGACAGGAGCGGATGGACCTCTCGGAAAACACCATCGCCGAGGCATTCAAGGCTGACGGCTACGCCACGGGCGCGTTCGGCAAATGGCACAACGGCAGCCAATGGCCGTATCATCCGCGCGCGCGCGGGTTCGACGAATACTTCGGCCACACCGCCGGTCATTGGGGCGAGTATTTCGACGCGCCGCTGGAAGACAGCCACGGCCACATCGTCCGCACGAAGGGCTACATCGTGGATGTCTGTACCGACCGCGCGCTGGCGTTTATCGAGAAGAACAAGCGCCGACCGTTTTTCTGTTACGTGCCGTTCACCACGCCACACTCGCCGTGGACGGTGCCGGACGAATACTGGCAGCGATTCAAGAACAAACCGATCACCCAGCGCGCCACGAACCCGGAGCAGGAGGAACTCGACCACACCCGTTGCGCGCTCGCGATGCTGGAAAATCAGGATTGGAACGTCGGCCGCGTGCTCGCAAAACTCAAGGAACACAAGCTGGCAGACAACACCATCGTTGTCTATTTCTCCGACAACGGTCCGAACAGTTGGCGTTGGAACGGTGGCATGAAAGGCCGCAAAGGCAGCACCGACGAGGGCGGCGTCCGCTCGACCTGTTTCATCCGTTGGCCGGCAAAACTGCCGCAAAATCGCACCATCAAGGAAATTGCCGGCGCGATTGACCTGTTGCCCACGCTCACCGCGCTCACCGGTATCCGGCGCGTCGGCGAAAAGCCGCTCGACGGGAGGGATATTTCACCGTTGTTGTTCGGCAAGGAAGAACCGTGGCCTGAACGAATGATCTTCAACACGTGGGGACGCAGGCTCAGTGTTCGCACCCAGCAGTATCGGTTGGACAACGACGGCAAACTCTTCGACATGCTGGCCGATCCCGGCCAGACCAAGGACATTGCGGCACAAAAAACCGATGTCGCCGTGCGACTTGGCCAAGCCGCAGCAGCTTGGCGCAATGAAATGTTTGGCGATCAGGTCGCACCCGCCCCATCCGGCAAGGGCAAAGCCAAGAAACAATGGCGCGACAACGTCGTGGATGCGCGCCTGATTCCGGTCGGGTACCGCGAATTTCCCATCACCATGCTCCCCGCGCGCGACGGCGAACCGCGTGGCGGCGTCAAACGCAGTTCCGGCGCGCCCAACTGCTCCTACTTTGTCAACTGGACGAGCAAAGACGACAGCATGGTCTGGTCGCTTGACGTCAACACGACAGGCCGCTACGAGGTGACGATTGATTACACCTGTCCCCTGCCCGATGCCGGCTCGACCATTGAACTCTCCTTCAGCAACAACCGCCTCACCGGCAAAGTCCAACCCGGCTGGGACCCGCCGCTGTACACCAATCAAGACACCGTGCCGCGTCCGCCCGCCGAGAGCCAGATGAAGGAGTTCTGCACACTGAAACTCGGTGTGATATGGTTGGAAAAAGGCACCGGTCCGTTGACGTTGCGCGCCCTCGAAATCCCCGGCAAAAACGTGATGGACGTCCGCCGCGTGACCCTGACGTTGCTCAGGGACAAGTGAAAGAAAGGAAGTTCACTCTATGAAATCGTCTCAGACGACATTGTGTCTCGTCACCATCGTCGGCCTTCTGTGCGGTGAAGTTGTTGCTGCCGAGCGATTGAACCTGCTCATCATCACCACCGACGACATGAGTTGCGACTCGGTCGGTGTGTATGGGTGCCGGTTGAAGGACACCACGCCCCACATGGACCGGCTCGCCGCGCAGTGCCTGCGCTTCGAGCACGCCTACGTGCAGGTCGGCAACTGCATGCCGTCGCGCAACGTGATGTTCTCGGGCCGTTATCCGCACAACAATCGCGTCGAAGGTTTTTATCAGGTCAGGAATCCCGGGTATCCCGTGCTGGCCGACCTGATGAAGGCCGCCGGTTATTTCACCGCCATCCGCGGCAAAGTCTCGCACTCCACGCCGTACCATCCGTATCCCGCGTGGGACCTCGTGCTCGACACGTTGCCTGACGGCAAACCGGCGCACCCAAAGAACGCCGCGTCGTATTACCTCTCGGCGAAACAGGGCTTTGCCGCCGCCCAGCAGGCCGGCAAACCGTTCTGCATCAACATCAACATCTCCGACCCCCACAAGCCGTTCTACAACGAGCACAAACCCGACCCGAATGTGCCCAGCCGCGTGTTCACCGCCGCCGAGGTGCCCGTGCCGGGGTTTCTGCCCGATGATCCCGACGTGCGCGAGGAACTGGCGCTCTACTACTCTTCCGTGCGGCGCGCCGATGATTGTCTCGGCGGCATTCTGCGCGCGCTGCAGGAATCCGGCGAAGACAACCGCACGGCCATCGTGTTCCTTTCCGACCACGGGATGCCGTTGCCGTTTGCGAAGACCCAACTGTATTTTCATAGCACCCGCACGCCGTGGATGGTGCGCTGGCCGGGCGTCACCAAGCCCGGCGCGGTGGATGAACGGCACATGATTTCCGGCGTGGACCTGTTGCCGACGCTGCTCGACATCGCCGGGCTGACGCATCCGGCGGGCATGGACGGCCGGAGTTTTGCGCCGTTGCTGCGCGGCGAGCAACAGGACGACCGCGACTTTGTCGTGACCGAGTACAACGAAAACGCCGGCGGATTCCGAAATCCGATGCGTTCGATTGTCACCAAGGATTTCGCCTACATCTTCAATCCGTGGTCCAACGGGGAGCGCGTGATGGCCACCGCCACCAAGGGGACGGTGACCTATCGCCGGATGCAGGCGCTGGCCAAGACCGACCCGGCAGTCGCCGCCCGGCTCAAGTTGTTTGATTATCGCGTGCCGGAGGAATTCTACAATTACGCGACGGATCCGGATGCGCTTCAGAACCTCATTGACCGCCCGCAATACCGGGGCGCCCGCGACCGGCTTATCAAACAACTCGAAGGGTGGATGGTGAAAACCGGCGACCCGTTGCTTGAGGTGTTTCGTCAGCGTCACGATCCGGCGGCGCGCGAAACCTACATGGCGCGCGTCGAGAAGGAAACCGCCGAGCGCAAGGCCGAGAAACCGAAACGCGCCAAGAAAGGCGCCGGAAAAAAAGCCGGCAAGAAGTAAGATGGGACCGGCTGTCTTGGGCACGTCCCCGCGCTTGACGGGCGCTTGTTGACGGGCTTACAAAGACGGCAACCAACCGGCAAGGAAATCCAGCATGACACCCAAATTCATTCTGCCGATTCTCGGCGCGCTCCTGACCGTGGCGGCGCAGACTGCCCAAGCTGCCGCGTCCAAACCGAACATCATTCTCATCATGGCCGATGATTTCGGCTACGAATGTGTCACGGCCAACGGCGGGCAGTCGTACCAGACGCCGCATCTCGACCGGCTCGCCGCACGAGGGATGCGTTTTGAGCATTGCCACGTGCTGCCGCTCTGCACGCCGACACGGGTGCAGTTGATGACCGGGATGTATAACGTGCGTAATTATCTACGGTTCGGCACGCTGATGCGCTCGGAGACGACTTTCGCGCACCTGTTGAAGAAGGCTGGATATGCCACGGGCATCTGCGGCAAATGGCAGCTCGGTCGCGAGACGGATGCGCCGCAGCATTTCGGGTTCGACGAGGCGTTGCTCTGGCAGCACACGCGTCGTCCGCCGCGTTACGCCAACCCCGGCCTCGAACACAACGGCGTCGAGAAGGATTTCTCCAATGGCGAATACGGACCGAAACTGGTCAACGATTTCGCGCTCGATTTCGTCGCGCGCCACAAGGACAAGCCGTTCTTTCTCTATTACCCGATGATCCTCACGCATGATCCCTTCCAGCCGACGCCGGACAGCGCGAACTGGGATCCGAAGGCCGTTGGCGAAAACGTGAACAAGAACGTGAAACACTTCGCCGACATGACCGCCTACATGGACAAGATGATCGGTCGCCTCGACGCGAAGCTGGGCGAACTGGGCATCCGCGACAACACGCTGTTGATGTTCATCGGCGACAACGGCACCCACAAGAGCGTGACGAGCCGGTTCAATGGCGCCGACTACCAAGGCGGCAAGGGCACGACGACACGGAGCGGACATCACGTCCCGTTCATCGCGAGTTGGCCGGCGGCAATGAAGGAGGGGCGCGTGAATCGCGACCTGATCAGCGCCGCAGATTTTCTGCCGACGATCTGCGAGGCCGCCGGCGCGTCGGTGCCCGGCAATGTGGACGGCGTGAGTTTCCTGCCGCAGTTGCGCGGCGAGCGGGGTGCGCCGCGCGAGTGGCTGTACATCTGGTATTCGCCGCGCCAGCGCCTCGACCTGACGGTGCGCGAGTTCGTCTTCAACCACGGCTACAAGCTCTACCGGACCGGCGAGTTCTACGATCTCACCGCCGACCCGTTCGAGGAGAAACCGTTGACCGTTGCCTCGCTCACCGGCGCTGCCGCCAAGGGCGCGAAGAAACTCCAAGGTGTCCTCGACCAGTTCAAGGACGCCCGTCCCGTCGAACTCGACCGCCAGTTCGAGCGGTCCATAGCAGGCGCGGAACAACCCAAAAAGAAAAAGAATAAGAAAAACCGCTAATCGTCCATCATTGCATACCATGAAAACACTACTGGTTCTTACTGTGCTCGTTTCGTCCATCGCCACGGCTGCTCCGCCCAATGTCGTGTTCATTCTCGCCGACGACATGGGTTATTCCGACGCCGGTTGTTACGGCGGCGAGATCAAGACGCCCCACCTCGACGCGCTCGCCAAGAACGGCCTGCGGTTCACCCAGTTCTACAACACCGCCCGTTGCTGGCCGACGCGCGGCGCGCTGTTGACCGGTTACTACGCCCAACAGATTCACCGCGATGCGCTGCCCAATCTCCCCGGCGGCGGGCGCGGCAATCGTCAACCGTGGGCGCGGCTGTTGCCGGAACTTCTCAAGCCCGCCGGTTACCGGAACTACCACAGCGGCAAATGGCACATTGACGGCGACGTGCTCGCCGGCGGTTTCGACCGTTCCTTTCACACGAGGAACGACGGCAACTTTTTCACGGTCAAAGGCAATTTTCTCGATGACAAGCCGGTCACGCCGCCTGCCGACGAGTCCAGTTACTACACCACCATCGCCACCGCCGATCATGCCATCGAGTGCCTCAAGGACCACGCCGCCAATCACAGGGGCAAACCGTTCTTCCAGTACATCGCGTTCATCGCGCCGCATTTTCCGTTGCACGCGTTGCCGGAGGACATCGCCCGCTATCGCGACGCCTATCTCGGCGGCTGGGATAAAATGCGCGCGGCGCGACATGCCCGTCAGTTGAAAATGGGCATCGTCAACACGCCGCTCTCCGCGCTCGAACCCGAAGTCGGCCCGCCCTACCATTTCCCCGACGCCTTTGAAAAACTCGGCCCGTGCGAAGTCAACCGTCCCGTGCCGTGGGACTCGCTCAGCGAGGAGCAGCGGCGGTTTCAGGCGACGAAGATGGCAATCCACGCGGCGATGATTGACCGCATGGACCGCGAGATCGGGCGCGTCGTCGCCCAACTCAAAGCGATGGGCGCGCTCGACAACACGCTCATCATGTTCGCCTCCGACAACGGCGCGAGCGCCGAGATCATGGTGCGCCACGGCGGCCACGACCCGAAGGCCGCGCCCGGCAGCGCCGCGACCTACCTCTGTCTCGGCCCCGGTTTCTCCAGCGCGGCCAACACGCCGTTCCGCCGGCACAAAACCTGGGTGCACGAAGGCGGTATTGCCACGCCGTTGATCGTGCATTGGCCGCAAGGCATCAAAGCGAAGAACCAATTGCGTCACACGCCGTCGCACGTGATTGATTTCGTGCCCACCGTGCTCGAACTCGTCGGCATCCAGAAGCCGACGACGTGGAACGGCCAGCCGATCCCACCCGCGCCCGGCAAGAGTCTCGTGCCGGCTTTCACCAAGGACGTCACGATCCAACGCGATTCTCTCTGGTGGCTGCACGAAGGCCACCGGGCTGTCCGTGTCGGCGATTGGAAACTCGTCGCGGCGAAAGACCAACCGTGGGAGTTGTACGACCTCTCCAAGGACCGAGCCGAGCAACGCAATCTCGCCGCGAAAATGACGGATCAAGCCAGGGAACTCGAACAAGCCTGGCAACGACAGACCGACAGTTTCTCCGAACTCGTCAAGAAGACCATCGCCTCCCAACCGGACGGCAAAGTTGGCAAGAAGAAAGCCAAAAAGTGAAAGCTGTTGTTGCTCTTCTCACGTTGCTGACGCTCCATTGTGGTCATTCGTTCGCCGCAAAACCCAACATCCTCTTCATCGCCGTGGATGATTTGCGTCCGCAACTTGGTTGTTACGGCGTGACGCAGGTCAAGTCGCCGCACATGGACCGGCTGGCGTCACAGGGGATGGTGTTCAATCGCTCGTATTGCATGGTGCCGACCTGCGGCGCGTCGCGCGCGAGCCTGATGACCAGCATCCGTCCGTCGCCGAGACGTTTCGTCACCCATCTCGCTTCCGCGGAAAAAGAAACTCCGGGCATCATCACGCTGAACACGCATCTCAAACAGAATGGCTATTACACCATCTCGAACGGGAAAGTATTCCATCATCCCGAGGACAACGCCATCGGTTGGTCGGAGCCGCCGTGGCGACCCGGTTCGTCCACCGCCCCCAAGAAAGGCGGCAAGAAGAAAGCCGAGTCGAAGAACAAGGATGAAGATGGCAAGAAGCGCGGCCGGCCGTTCGCCGTCTCCGAGCTTGCCGACGACGAACATGCCGACGGCCAGGTGGCGCTCAAGACCATCGCCGACCTTCGACGGTTGAAGGACAAAGGCCAGCCGTTTTTTCTTGCCGCCGGTTTCTTCAAGCCGCACCTGCCGTTCATCTGCCCGGAGAAATACTGGAACCTCTATCCGCCGGAAACCATCAAAGTACCGGCGAATGATCATCCGCCAAAAGACGCCCCCGCCGAGGCCATCCACAACTCCGGCGAATTGCGCGCCTACTCCGGCGTGCCGAAAACCGGGCCGTTGCCGGGTGAACTCGCACGGAATCTCATCCGAGGCTACCATGCTTGCGTGAGTTTCGTTGACGCGCAAGTCGGACGGGTGCTCGATGAACTTGATCGCCTTGACCTCGCGAAGAATACCATCGTCATCCTCTGGGGCGACCACGGCTGGAACCTCGGCGAGCACACGCTCTGGTGTAAACATTGTTGTTTTGAGACTTCCATGCGCGCCCCGCTGATCGTGCGCGTGCCGGGACTGAAGGGCGGATTGAAGACCGATGCGCTGACGGAGTTCATTGATATCTATCCGACGCTCTGCGAACTGGCCGGCGTGCCCGTGCCGTCGCACGTGCAGGGCCGCAGCTTCGTGCCGCTGCTGAAAAATCCGTCGCTGCCGTGGAAGGAGCAGGCCATCGGACGTTTCGGCAATGGCGACACCATCCGCACCGACCAGTTCCGGTTCAGCGAATACACCGACAAACAACGTGGCCCGATTGCCCGGATGCTCTACGATCATCGCGTTGATCCCGGTGAAAACGTCAACATCAGCGAACGACCCGCGAACGCGAAAATCGCCGCCAGCCTCACCGAGCGTCTCCGCGCCGGCAAAGGCAAGGACAACGACCTCTCAAAACCCGCCAGAACCCAGCCATGAAATCACTCATCACGCTTGCCGTATCTTCCTTCTTCCTTCTTCCTTTTTCCTTCGCTGCCGCCGCTCCGCGCAACGTCATCCTGTTCATCGCGGACGACATGGGACAGAACGCCGGTTGTTACGGCGATCCCAATGCGAAGACGCCGGCGCTGGACCGTTTGGCCAGCGAGGGGACGCGCTTTCGGTTCGCGTTCTGCACGTCGGCCAGTTGCAGCGCGAGCCGGTCGGTCATCATGACCGGCCTGCAAAACCATTCCACCGGCCACTACGGGCACTCCCACGCGGCGCATCACTTCAGCACGTTCAGCAGCGTGCAGAGTTTGCCGGTCATTCTTGGCCGCAACGGCTACCGCACGGCGCGCATTGGCAAATACCATCTCGCCCCCGAAGAGGTGTACCGCTTTGATTTCGCCCTGCCGAGCAACGCTTGGAACCCCGTCGGCATGGCCAATGACGCCAAGGCGTTCATCGCTGACAAGAGCAAGCCGTTCTTCCTCTACTTCTGCACGCTCACGCCGCATCGTTCCGGCGGTGAGATCGCCGGGCATCCGCTCAAGCCGAACCCGTTTGGCAATCACGTCAATTATCCGGAAATCAAGGACGTGAAATACGACGAGGCGAAACTCACTGTCCCGTCGTATCTCCCCGACTCACCTGCCTGCCGGGCTGAACTGGCGCAGTTTTATCAGGCCATCTCCCGCACCGACGCCGGGCTGGCGCGCCTCGTTGAAATCCTCAAGGAGACCGGCCAATACGACAACACGGTGATCATGTTCGGCGCCGACAACGGCCCGGCGTGGCCGGGCGCGAAGACGACTGTCTTTGAGCCGGGGATGCGTTTGCCGCTCGTTGTGCGCAGTCCCGACCAGGCCAAGCGCGGCGTGGTCAGCGACGCGATGGTTTCGTGGGTGGATTTCACGCCGACGATTCTCGACATCGCCGGCGTGAAGGAAGTGATGGCGCCGCCGTTGGTGAGGGGAGAACCTGAGGGCGGCACCGAGGGCAAGGCAGCCGGAAAAAAGAAAGGGTTGGTGAAATACCAATTTCACGGGCGCTCGTTCCTGCCCACGCTCAACGGCGACAAATTGCCGGGCTGGGATCTCATTTACGCCTCGCATCAGTTCCACGAGATCCAGATGTATTACCCGATGCGCGTCATCCGCACCGATCGTTACAAGCTCATCTTGAACATCGCGCATCAGCTCCCGTACCCGTTCGCCAGCGACCTCTACGCCTCGGCCACCTGGCAGGCATTCCTCAACAGCGGCGGCAGCCTCTACGGCAAACGCCGGCTGGCCGAGTACACCTATCGTCCGCGCTACGAACTCTACGATCTGGAGAAGGACCCCGACGAACTGGTCAACGTCGCCGACCGTGCGGCCTACAAGAAGATATTCGACGACCTCGCGGAGAAACTGAAAACGTATCAGCAACAGACCCGCGATCCGTGGTTCTCCAAATACGAATACGAGTGAGTCAATGAGATTTCCACGTTGCCTCCTTTTCCTCTGCGCCTTTTCCTGCGTGGCTGCAACGCAACGCCCGAACATCGTTGTCATCGTCGCGGACGACCTCGGCTATGCGGATGTCAGTTTCAATCCGCGGCACCCGAAAGAGGTTTCGACGCCGCACCTTGACGCCATTGCCAAGGCCGGCGTGATCTGCCGGCAGGGATACGTCACGGGCAACGTCTGTTCACCGACGCGCGCCGGGCTGATGACCGGGCGTTACCAGCAACGGCTCGGACTCTACACCGGCGGCGAGGCCGGCAGCGGATTGCCGATGAGCGAAACGATTTTCCCGCAATACCTGAAACCTGCCGGCTACGCCACGGCGCAGTTCGGGAAATGGCACCTGGGACCGACGCTGGAGTGGAGCCCGGCGCTGCGCGGTTTCGATGAGGTGTTCGGCTTTCTCGGACGCGGCGCGCACGACTACTTCAAGCTGGACGACCCGGCGGACCCGATTTACCGGGGCACAAACGCGGTGAACGAGACCGGCTACCTCACCGACCGGCTCGGCGAAGAGGCCGCCTCGTTCATCACGCGCCACAAGGAGCGTCCGTTCTTCGTCTATCTCGCGTTCAACGCCGTTCACGCGCCGTTGCAGGCGCCTGCCGACGAGATCGCCAAGTTCAACACCGGCAATCCCGACCGCAACACGCTCCTGGCGATGGGCAAACGCATGGACGACGCTGTCGGCAAGGTGGTGGGAGCGCTCAAACAGGCCGGTGTCTGGAACAACACGCTTCTCTTTTTCGTCAGCGACAACGGCGGCCCACTGAGACAGTCGGCCAACAACGCCCCGTTGCAGGGAGGTAAACATCAGGACTACGAGGGCGGTGTGCGCGTGCCGTTTCTTGTCTGCTGGCCTGTGGGATTGAAGCCGCGCGAATGCCAGTGGCCAATCACGGCGCTCGATATCCTGCCGACCACGCTCGCCGCAGCGGGGATTTCTGCGCCGGCGGATGCGAAGCCGTTTGACGGACAGAACATCCTGCCGGTGTTGCGGGGCGAAGCGTCGCCGCCGTCGCGCAACCTGTTCTGGTGCTCCGGCAGCCAAGGCGGCTGGTGGGCCGTGCGCTCCGGTGATTGGAAACTTGTCAGCCAACGGGGACGCATCGAGTTGTTTCATTTGGGCAAGGACACCGGCGAACAGAACGACCTCGCCAAGCAGAAGCCGGAAAAGGTTGCTGAACTCACCCGCTTGCACGATGCGTGGCTTGCCGAGATGCCAAACCCGGTCAATGCCGGCGCAAAACGCTGGGGAATGCCGACTCCGGAAGGCACCAGCGCGAAAAAACCAAAACGCGAACGAAAGAAAGCAGAGCGCAGACAGTCTTAACACTGCACCGCCATGGTCGAAGCGGAAGATCGGCTCTCACAATGTAGTGATCCTGATAAAACCGCTTGCAGGGTTCACCCCGCGCTACCCATGCCAACGGCAGGAACATTGTTACGGCCATTGTTTTTTTGCACTCTTGCGGCTAGAAAGGAGCGTTATGAAAATCGCCGTTATTATCACCGCAGCCGTATTGCTGATGCCCTTCTCACACTCTCTCGCCGCCAACAGCGCTGACGCGCAACAGTACGATTTGTACCAGCCGCAGGTGAAACATGTTGTCATTCACGACGGGAAGTTTGCGGAGGGACATTACCCCTACAATCACATGGCATCAGTGGAATGGCTCGACGGACGGTTTCACTGCGTCTGGGGCGGTCACGCCGAGACGCATCTCGAAGGCAAACCCGGCCAAGTCAATCTCTGGGCGGTCAGCCGCGACTTCCTCACGTGGAGCGCGCCGAAGCATCTGGCGCACACGGGAACGCACGCATTGCCGCGCGACGCCGAATGCGTCCAGTGGCAACCAAACCTCCTGAACTATCGCAACCAGCAGCTTTGGTGCGTCTGGTCGTTCAACAGCAGGAACCCCGACCTCGACGGCCTCTACCTGAGCACGATGGAGAAGAGGAGCAACGACTGGAAGCACCGCCGCATCCAACGGCGACAAGCAGCCAATGGCGTTCCTTGTTCCATCTTTGCCAGCCAGAATCCGGTGTTGCTCGCTTCCGGTCGCGTGCTCGCTCCCGTGACGCTGAATTACCGTGGCGGCAGCACCAACACTGTCCGCCGTTTCAACGCTTGTTTCTACACCGATGACGGCGGCGCGACGTGGGCTTGTTCCAATCCGATTACCACCGTGGACGACGCTGAAGCGCAGTGGGAACCGTTCTTCTACGAGCAGCGCGACGGCAAACTCCGCGCGTATATGCGCAACTTCACCAAGGGCACCCCGCACGGCACCATGTGGCGGCACACAACCGTCGGCACCGGCGCGGCGAAAGGCACGCCGGTGAGTTTCCCGCACGATCCGATCTATTCGTTCATGGAAACCATCAACTGCCGGCCGCAAATCTTCCGTCTCGACGGCGGACGCTATTGCCTGCTGCAGCAGGACGCATTCGTGAATCATCGCGACTACTCGACGCGCCTAAACGTGGCGCTGCATTTCAGTCGCAGCGGCGCGGACGATTTCGTGGCTGGACCACCGGTATCCCGGCCAAACATCGTCAGCGCCTACCCGCAGGGCGTCGCGCACACCGGCAACATCCATCTCGCCTACACCTCCGGTCCCGGCGACCAGCCGCGCGGCATCGAAGGGGCCATCGTCACGCCCGCGCCGAAAGCCGACCGTTACTACGTCTGGCCGCGCTCGAAAGAAATGATCACGATGCAGGACACCAGGGACGAGTCCGGCAAGAAGAAGGTTGTCCGCACGAACCCCAACGCGCGCACCGCGTTGCCGCGAATCAAGACGGTCGAGCAGCGCAAAACGATCCAGTTCAGCGCGCGCGCCAGCGCCGGCGTGGACATTGACCCGGTGGATTTCAGCGCCGGTCAATCGCTGGAGTTTTCCTTCGAGACGAAGGTGTTGAGGCTTCAGCCGGTGGGCATGTTGATTTTCTGTTCGGTCGGCGACCGCATTCCGATCCGGCTCGGCATGCCGGCAAACCGACCGGGCAAGCTCTACGCCTACACGCGCAACCAGTGGGAACCTGTCGGCGAGTTCCCGATGCAGCAGTGGCACTCGGTGCGCGTCACCGTGCGTGGCGCGGACTTCTCCGTCGCCGTGGACAACCAGACGGCGAAGACGTTCCCGAACCCGATGGTGAATCCGTCGCCGCGCCTCTATCTCGGCGACGGTTTCGAGGTGGATTACATCTACAGCCTGTCCGGCTCCGAGTTCCTCGTGGACCTCGCCTCGCTGAGAAGTCGCGCGCGATGAACATATTTTGCCTTGTTGCCCTCGCTGCCGCGACCATCTTCAGTCCGGAACAAGACCGTCACGTTTTGGTCAACGGTGATTTTGAAAGCGCACCGGCAATTCAGTGGGAGAAACGCACGCCAGACGACAAAGTTCGCCAGCTCTTGATCGTCGCGGAGGCTGCGCGCACCGGCAAGCTGGGCGCACGTATCGTCAACAAAGAAGCCTCGATCAGCCGGTGGCGGTACGGCGCGGACAAACAACTCAAGGCGCCCACCGGCGCAACGGTTCGCCTGGCCGGTTGGATTCGCGCCGACCTCGGCGCCGAAGGCGGCGCGGCGTTGCGCCTCTACTGCATCGGCTCAAAAGGCGAAATCCTCAAACAACCGCAGACGCAGGCGGTGCGCGGCAAGTCCGCATGGAAACGCGTTTCGGTCAGCACCGCTGTGCCGGAAGGCTGCGATCATCTCATGGTCTATCTCGAACTGGACAGGGCGGCCGGCTCGGCTGACTACGACGACATCGTGTTGAGCGTCGTCCCGCCGGCGAAACCGCGGCCGGTGTTGAACGATCTGGCGCTGCTGACGGATGCGACTGCCGATGATCCGATGGTCGCCAGCCTGCGGACGCTGTATCCGGATCGTCTGGTCGTTGAAACGACGCCATCATCCCGTTGTCGCGGCGCGGTGGTCTTCGCGCGCCAGCCGGGGACACGCTTTGATTTCGCTGCGATTGAGGAGTTCGCGCAGCGCGGGAATCCTGTCGTGGTGGATTTGGCCGTCTATGCTGCCATGCGCAACCGAACGCTTCGCGAAGTGATCTCGACGAACGCGCCCATGTTGCGCGTAGTGCGCGAAAATCGCGTGACAGCCGGTTTCAAGGCTGGCGATGTGATTCCGTGGTGCTCTGGAACCGCCAAGCGTTGGACGCAGCGTGTGCTCGACGGCGTGAGCCGCGACAAGGTGATGGCCGAGTCCCCGGAAGGCGGCGCGTTGGTTGTCGCGGAGAAGTCGCTGTTGGCGACCGATCTGACGGGCTTGCGTGAGCCGGTTTACAATCAGCCGGGCAGCTTCAACAAATATCTTTTTGCCGGAAATGCGCTGGGCGGCACGGTGCGTTATGGCCAGCACTACGCGCAGCGGCTCAACCATGCCGAGTTCGTTGAGGCGATGCGCAAACTGGTGGCTGAGGTTCCAGGGTTGCGCTTGGAGGACGAAGGCCCGGCCAGCGGCGACTGTCGGATGTACAGCATCAACTACGGCGACCCAGAAAAGCCGGCGTTTTTCGTTTACGGCGTCACACACGGCAGCGAGTGGGAACCGGCCTATGGATTGCTCAGGCTGGCAAGACATCTGGCGTTAGTGGATGCGAAACGGTACTCGGTCAAGATTATCCCGATCCTCAATCCGTCCGGCTACGACTTGAACAAGCGGCAGAACGCAGCCGGGATTGACCTGAATCGTAACGGCGGGGAATGGTGGGAGTCGTTCAAAGGCAGGGATTCGAACAACGACGGCACGTGGGGATCGGGCGACTACGACTGGAAAGGCGACGGCCCGTTCTCCGAGCCGGAGACGCAGACATTTCGCGCCATCTGCAAGCGGACAAGAATACACGCAGCGCTGGATTTTCATGGGAACTCAGGAGGACCGGGGAACAATCGCATTGTGATTTTGCCCCTCAATGCGCGCGAGGACAATGAAGAGCGGGCTGAAGTCGCTGTCCGCTCGTTCAACGAGGCGATGCGCAACCGTTACGTGTTGCAGCAGGCAAACCGCCCCGGCGTGGCGCAATATGACATTGAGATGATGCGCTGGAATTCGCAGCGACCGACAATTATCGAGACAGCGTCCAAGGGAAGCCACGGTTTTCTCGTCGAGGTGCCGGCAGGTTATCCTGGCACCTACGGAATGGTGATGCAGACTGACATTGTGGTGGAAACCTGTTTGGCGTTCGTCCGAGCGTATCAAGGCAAATGAAACATCTTGGAGTCATCTTGTTGATGTCCCGGTTGGGAATGTCCGTCATGGCGTCGGAATTTATCTTCGATGTCAGGTTTGATCAGTGGCAAGGCGACAGACTTCCCGGCGGCTGGAGTTATTACGGCACTGGAAGTCGTATGCAGTTTCAGGACGGCAACCTCGTTTTCACCAACGATGACCCGAAACGCGAGAGCGGCATTGTCACCCGCTTCGAGGTGAAGAAGGGTTTTGACTACGAGTTCACGGTGGAGCTTGTCGAAGCCATTCCGGGGGAAAAACCGGAAGGCGTTTTCCTGCTGCTTTCCACGGCGGATGGTCAGACGAGACAATCTCTCGCCAAATCGCCGGTCGCGTCAGGCGGTCTTGGGCAATATCAAGGACCGCCGGAGCAAATGGTCTTCATGGGGCGGCCCGACTCCAGTTCGATCAAGAATGACGCGGCTTACATCGTTAGCTATCAACCAAGCGGCGGTCCCGGCGAAATGCGCGACTACACAATCTACCTGCCGATGTATGCACGACTCGAAAGTCTTCATATCAGCCTTTCGCCGGCGTCCGCCAGGATTGAGCCGCCCACGCCTTACAAGCTCGACAAGCCGGTGGTCTGGTACAGCACGTCGTTTGCGCAAGGCTCTGGTTCTTCCGGTCCTTCCATGAGTTTTCCCGCCCTGACATGTCGGCTCTTGGGTGTTGATCTCGTCAACTACGGCATCTCAGGCAACCGGGAATGGAAACCGGAAGAAGCCGAGATGCTTTCTGAAATCCCCGCCGCTGTGTACATCATGGGGCCGATTCTCGGCGATGTGCAAAGCATGAAGGTTCGCTACCCCAAAATGGTGGAGATCCTTCGCCAGCGCCATCCCGACACACCTATTCTGCTTGTCACGCGCCTCCACACCATCGGAGTGACCAAACCACACGAGGTCAATGCCCTCGTGCGTCAGCTTTACGAAAACCGGCTCGCTGCCGGCGACAAGAACCTTCACTTCCTCGACGTGTTCAACCTCTATTCCGACGGCGCAATCCCCTACACGATTGATGGCGTCCATGTGACCGACTTGGGCGCGAAGATCATCGCCGATGCCTTCCTCCCGACGCTGAAACAAATACTCGGAACGGCGGGCGCCCGGAATCACCCCTCCCCGCCGTAAAGGCTGCCACGCCGACGAAGTGCCGTTTGTTATTCGACCCGGACTTTGACGGAGTCGAGCGACGCAACCAAGTCCGGCAAATCATACACGCGCAGCGCGCCGTGGACCGTGGCGATCAATTGATCGCTTGCTTCCTTGTTGCCGACAACACTTGCCCAGGACGCCAGCGTTTGGCGCAGCGTTAATGATGCGAACATCACCGGCTCCAGCGCTGCTGCGTGCAGCGCCGGGATGCCGGCGGTGCCGATGCCGACCAGATGAACCTTGCGTTGCTTGCCGTTCGCCTCGTAGCCAGCCAGGAATCGGGCGCAGACCAGCGCGTCTTCCGTCCACATCCCGACCAACGAGCGACCGAGCAGGTACGCGCGATAAAAGTCGCCGGACACCGGGCCAAATGCGCCGCGATACCATTTCTTGCCTTTCTCCTCGGTTTCGCCCAGTCCGCGCAGGTCAACGGCGAGAACCAGATGACCTTGTGCGACGAGTCGCTCGATTGAGCCGCCCGGCGCGGCATCAGCCTGTTTGCCTTGGCCGTGGAGATACAGATAGGCGTTGCCGCTGGTTTTCGGCGGCACAAACGCGAGCGCCGGCAAGACGATGCCCGATTCGGGTTCCAACACGAGTTTATCAATCCGATATCCCTCCCGTTCCACGCTGCCCACGGCGCGATGCTTGAGTGGCGGCAGCTTCGCCAACGGCTGGACACCGGCAATGCCGCGAACTTTCGCAAGCAATTCGTCCTTCGACGTCTTCGCCCACAATTCGCGTCGTGTGGCAGCAAGCGATTTCTCCATCTCGACGTTCAGGTCAAACACCGAGCGTTCGCCGGGCATCAGCATGACTTGTCCTTGCGGCGAACATTGAATCTCGTCGTCCTTGCGGATCGGGAAATCCGGCTCTGTGATGTTGTCGTCAATCCGCAGCAGCCAGCGGCGCATCCAGCGCACTGCGCCCACGCGCAATTGCGTGCTGAACCCGTGTGGCATGTCGGTTTCGACGATGTCCACTTGGTTCGCGAAGTCAAGTCGCCCGTACATCCGTTTCGCCTCGCGGAAGGCGTCCCACGCGCCGTTGATGTCGAAAAAATCGCGCGTCGCCACGCACATCAACGTCGGCTTCGGGGCGCGCAGGATGACGTAATCGGCGTGTTCCATCCCAAAGGCGACCTGCCCGAAAATGTTTTGTTCGCCGTCCTGTGGTCCGGCCCATTCCAGCAGCCTGCGAAACGACGTGAGATAACAGGACGGCGCGGCGACGGCGATCCGGTCGTCAAGCGCCATCAGGTAGCTGGTCAGCGTGCCGCCGCCGGAGTTGCCGGTGCAACCGATGCGTTGCGGGTCAATGTCGGGGCGGCTCTGGAGATAATCAATCGCCCGCATCCCGTCCCAGATCCGGTACGTCGCCACATTGCGCCCGACCAGAATCGAACCGATGCCAACCAGCGTGTGCTCAGTGGTGCTGCCGAGCGCAGCCTTGCCGTCGGACTTCAACACTTGCGCGCGCTCACCTTGCCCAATGGGGTCGTAGCAAAAGGCGGCCAAACCGTTTTTCGCGAGCAAAATGCTGGCGCGCTGGTAGGTATCGGCTCCCTTGCCGTTCGCGCTGTGGCCGCACGGCACAATCACGCCGGGATAGGGCGGCGGCGTTTTCGGGAGGTACAGCAGCCCGGTGACGTGATGCTTCGGCTGGCTTTCATAAATGATTTTCTCCACCCGATAATCGCCGCCATCCATAGCGGCCACAATCCTGGCGTTGAGAGGAACGCGCGCGGGGAACCCGCCAAGCTGACGGAGGAAAAACTCGCGCCGCTCTTGCTGCCACGCGGCGACCTGCTCCGGCGTTTTGACCTTCTCGTACTCCGCCTTGCGTTTGTCGAGCGCGGCAAACGAGGCTGCCGTCAGATACGCGCGCAACATTCCTACCGGGGCATCCTCGCCTTTGGCAGGGGGCGGCACCGGTGGGAGAACATTGAGGTTTTCGGCAGCGATTGCGTTCGATGCGACGAACAACGCGCACACCACAACAGCGCCACGACAAGACAAGGAGAGATGTTTCATGGCCGCACGTTTACCGCATCGCGCGGCATTGCACAAGACGGAGATGCGCTTGAAATCCGGCAATGATCTGTGATGAAATGCCCGCATGACCCATTTGAACATCCTTCTTTTGTTTCTGTGTCTCACCGCAGCAGCAGCGGAACCGCTCGTCCTGAGGAAAGGCGGGACGCCGGAGAAACCCGCGGTGTTTGATGGCCAAGGAATGGTCATTGACCTCGGCACGGATGTCACCGGCCACGCGTGGAAAAAGAACGGTGGGTTGTGGACATCCGACGGCCCGTTGCTGAACCGAAAACCAATCCCGGCCGGGAAGAATGCGGGATTGTTTATTGACGAAGTGCCCATCAGCGTGTCCCGCGATTTCGCCGCGCAGAAAGTGCGCACGGAACAAAAAGAACGCTGCTATCTTCAGCCCGCCGCGCTTGCGCCGGGACAAATGGGCTACTTGGAGGACGGCTCATTGTATTTTCGCTGGCCGGCTGGAAAAAAGCCCGGCACGGCTCGGATCATTCTTCCCGCCAAGGAAGGGGTCAGTTGCGTCACCATTGCCTGTTCGCATATCATCGTCCGCAACATCACGGCAACATACGCCGGCAACGACGGCTTCAACATCCACGGCAAATGGATCGGCATCCGGCTCGAAAACGTCCGCGCGTTTTCCAATGGCGACGAAGGGATCAGCGCGCACGATGACGTCGAGATGTCGGTTGACGGCGCCGAGATCGCGTGGAACGGCTCCACGGCCGGGGGCGTGGCCGACATCAACCGTTGCGTCACGAGTTACCGCAATTGCAGAGTCCATGACAATTGGGGGGGCGCATTCTTCTTCAGTGGCAAATCACACACGGTGACCGACACCCTGATTTACAACCAAGCCAATGACTTCCGCATTGCCGGTGCAACCGTCGTGAAGCGCGAACGCGTGGAGTGGCGGAAAGGATCTACAGCGGTTCCGCGCGCAGACGCAGCACTCGCCGCGTCTGCTCCGTCACCTTGAATGGGTCCGCCATCCGATAGCCGACCACCCAGGCGATTCGGCCGTCTGCCGCGCACACCAGCGGGAGGCGCCCCCGCTGTCGCCGCGGCACTTTTTCGTCCACAAAGAAGTCCTGCAGTTTCTTCGTCCCCGTCATGCCCAGCGGCTGGAACACATCTCCCTCGCGCCACGTCCGCACAAATGGCTCCGCTCCCAGCGCATCCGCATCGAAACACTCCCCTTTCCCCGCAGGTCGCGGAAATTTGTTATAATTATAACAAGTTTCCGCGACTCCTGGTTTCGCGTGGAACCGCACACACAATTCGCTGATTGCCGTTTCCCCGTTCTCCGCCAGCGGCCAGCATGCCGCGACTGGCGTTCCCCGCCCCGCTGTCTTTCGCAAGCGTCCGTATTCCGAGCACACTCGTACGCCACCCGGCAAATGCACCTCGCCTCCCGTCGCCAATTGCCGCACGGCCTCGATGTGCTCGAAGCTCAGGTCGTCGAGCCATTCGCGGATCGCCCGACGCCGGGTGGCGACCGGGTCATTCGCCGCCTCCGCGCGCAGAATCTCCGCCGTCCGGCGCAACACTTTCCGAATGCCAGGATTATAGTCGCGCTCCAACAGCGGCAACAACTCATGTCGGATCCGGTTGCGCAGGTAGCGACGGTCGGCATTGCTCGCATCCTCGCGCCACGTGAGATGATGCGATTTCAGATACTTGATGATCTCAGAGCGCGTCACTTCCAGCAACGGTCGCACAACCCGTAATTGCCCGATGCGACGATCTGCCCACATCCCGCCCAAACCCGCCGGCCCGGCACCCCGCAGCAACCGGAGAAGAAACGTCTCCGCCTGATCGTCCGCCGTGTGCGCCAAGACAAGTGTGCTGCTGCCGGTCTTCTTGGCGACACGTTCGAAAAAAATTTGACGGGCACGCCGAGCAGCATCTTCGCTGTGCGCCACCTTTCGGGCTTGTATCGTCACCGGCAACCCCAGTTGCCTGGCGAGTTGCCGGACAAATGCCGCATCAGCATCGCTGGCCGCGCCGCGCCAACAGTGGTTGAGATGACAGACATGCGGACGGTAGCCGAGTGCCAGGAGCGCGTGCAGTAGCGCGACGGAGTCAGCGCCGCCGGAGACGCCGACCAGCAACCCGGACGGCACTTTCTCACGCCACGCCGCCAAGGCGCGAAGAACGATTCCTCCCTCGCGTCTTTGTGTCTTTGCGTGACTACGCTGTGATGTGCGTTGTTCCACCGAGATACGGTTTCAGGATGTCCGGCAACTTCACGGTGCCATCGGCCTGCTGATAGGTCTCCAGCAAGGCGACGTAGAGGCGCGCCAACGCAGTGCCGCTGCCATTGAGCATGTGGACAAACCGGTTCTTGCCGTCAACACCCTTGAACTTGACATTGGCCCGCCGCGCCTGAAAATCTTCACAATTCGAGCAGCTCGACACTTCGAGATAGGCGTTCTGGCCCGGTGCCCAGACTTCGATGTCGTAAGTCTTCGCTGATGAGAATCCCATGTCGCCGGTGCAAAGCAATACAACCCGGTAATGCAGGCCGAGCAACTGGAGCACCTTTTCCGCGTTGGCTACCATCTTCTCCAATTCGTCGTAGCTGGCTTCCGGTTTGCAGAACTTGATCATCTCGACCTTGTCAAACTGGTGGACGCGGATCATCCCGCGCGTCTCCTTCCCCGCCGCGCCCGCCTCGCGGCGGAAACAGGGCGTGTAGGCGCAGTAGTAAATCGGCAACTGTTCTTCCCTGAGGATTTCCTCACGGTGGATGTTCGAGACCGGCACCTCGGCTGTCGGCGCAAGGTACAACTCGTCATCGCGCAACCGGTACATGTCTTCCTCGAACTTCGGCAACTGTCCGGTCCCGATCATGGACTGGCGGTTGATGAGGAACGGCGGGAACACTTCCGTGTAACCGTGCTGCGTCGTGTGAAGATCGAGCAAGCAATTGATGAGCGCCCGCTCCAGCCTTGCGCCAGCGCCTTTGTACAGGATAAAGCCGCTTCCTGAAATCTTGGTTGCGCGCGGGAAATCAAGGATGCCGAGCTTCTCGCCGATCTCCCAGTGCGGCTTCGGCGCGAAGGCAAGCTGCGGCTTCTCGCCCCATGTCCGCACGATAGGATTGTCAGATGAATCTTTGCCGTCCGTCACCGACTCATGCGGCAGGTTCGGAATCACCAGTAACGTACCCTGCAACTGCGCCTCTACCGCCGCAATCTCCTGATCGAGCGCCGTGATCTTGTCGCCGACCGCCTTCATCGCCGCCATCGGCCCGCTCGCATCCAAGCCTTTCGACTTCGTGATACCGATTTCCCTGCTGACCTTGTTGCGTTCCGACTTCAGGTTGTCGCTCTCGGTTGCCAGCTTGCGCCGCTTCTCATCAAGCGCCGCAATCTCCGCGATCCGCGCTTCGTCGCCACGGCCGCGGCTCGCCAAGCGTTGCTTCACCACTTCCGGGTTCTCACGAATCAATTTGATGTCGAGCATGGTTAAAACCTCACCGACGCGAGTGCTTCCGTCAACTTCTCTGGTTGCTTGCCGCCGGCGGTGGCCAGTTCAGGGCGGCCGCCGCCGCCGCCGCCGCATTGTTTGGCAACCTCGCCGACAATCTTGCCGGCGTGTTTGCCTTGTTTCACCAGGTCGGGCGTCACATAACAAATCAGCGACACCTTGCCCTCACTGACGCCGCCGAGCACCACCACGCCGCTCGTCAGCTTGGGCTTCAACGCCTCGACAACAGCGCGAAGCAAGTTGGCATCCGCAGTGCCGAGGGTCTCAACGACCAGCCCTTCCGTCTTCAACCGCGCGGCAATTTCGACAGCGCGTTGGGCGTCCTCTTCCTTCTTCCTTTTCCCCTCTTCCTTTTCCCGCTCAAACGCCTTTGCCTTCTCCGCCTCTGCCGCTGCTGCCGCTTTCTGGTGTTCGATGAATTCGGCGGCGAACTTCCCGCACACTCCCTCGGCGCGCCGGATCCCGGCGGCGATGGCCGACTCGCGCATGATCTTGAACAGGCCGATGTCGCCCGTGTTGCGCACGTGGCAGCCGCCGCACAACTCCATCGAAAATCCGTCGAACTGGCCGCCGTGCCCGCCGACTTGGAGCACGCGCACGACATCGCCGTATTTCTCGCCGAAGAACTGACGGATCTCCGTGTGTTTCTGCACTTCAGCGAACGGCAACTCCGTCCAGAAGACCGGCTCGTTGGCCTTGATCCGCTCATTCACGAGCCGTTCGATCTCGGTGATCTGGGCATCGGAAAGTTTCTCCGGACAATTGAAGTCAAACCGGAACCGGTCCGGCGCGACGAGCGAACCGCGTTGACGCGCGTCCTTGCTCACAACCTCGTGCAACGCCCAATGGAACAGATGCGTTGCCGTGTGATGACGCTGGATGTTGGCGCGACGCTCGGCGTCCACTGCCACGCGCACCGCCTCCCCAACTTCGGGCGCGCGACCACTCGTAAGCTTGGCGCGATGGACCGTCATCTCGCCCTGCTTCTGCGTGTCGAGCACCTGCAGGTCGCCGATCACACCGGTATCGCCGACTTGGCCGCCCATCTCGGCGTAGAACGGCGTCTTGTCGAGGATGATCTGCCATTCCTTCTCCTGTAGCCGCGAGCCTGCTCGCGGTTCTTCGGGCTTGGCATCGTCGGCCGCGAGCAGGCTCGCGGCTACAACAACGGCTTCCGCTTCGAGATTGTCGTAGCCGATGAACTTCGTCGGCTCCACCTGCAATCCTTCCGTCTCAACCGTGACAACCGTCTTCTTCTTCTCGTGGTCTTCGCGCGCGCGCTGGCGTTGTTCCTCCATCAACTTCTCGACGCCCACCGTGTCCACGGTCAGGCCGCGCTCGCGCGCCATCAACTCCGTCAGGTCGAGCGGGAAACCATAAGTGTCGTAGAGCTTGAACGCTTCCGTCGCCGGGAAGGTTTTCGACTTCAGCCCGCCGGCGACTTCCTCGAACAACTCGATGCCGCGGTCCAGCGTCCGGTTGAAGCTTTCTTCCTCGGCCTTGAGGGTGTTCTGAACGCGCGGCTTGTTCTTGCGGAGTTCGGGAAACACATCGCCGAAGTTGGCAGCCACGACATCCACCAGTTTGTAGAAGAATGGCTCGTGGAAACCCAAGTTTCTGCCGTAGCGGACAGCACGGCGCAGGATGCGGCGCAGCACATAGCCGCGGCCTTCGTTCGACGGCGTGATACCGTCGGCAATGGCGAAGCTCAGGCAACGGATGTGGTCGGCAATGACGCGGAACGCGATGTCAATGGCGATTTGCTCCTTCGGAGCCGCGCAAGCAGGGACGCGTGCGCCACCGGCCACAGACAGATCGGATGGCAAAGTACTGCCATACTTCTTGCCGGACAGTTTCTCCAACTCGCGGAAGATCGGCGTGAAGACGTCGGTTTCGTAGTTGGAGATACGACCGCTGAAGTCCTTGAAACCGTTTGTGCACTGGATGATCGAACAGGCGCGCTCGAACCCCATGCCGGTGTCAACGTGTTTCGCCGGCAATGGTGTCAGCGAACTGTCGGGATTGGCATTGAATTGGATGAAGACGAGGTTCCAAATCTCAATGCACTGCGGTGTGCCGGCGTTGACGAGCTTTGCGCCGCCGTTGCCGGCGGGCGTGAGGTCAACGTGGAGTTCGCTGCACGGGCCACACGGGCCGGTGTCGCCCATCATCCAGAAGTTGTCCTTGCGGTTGCCGGGGACGACATGATCGCCGGGCAGATAACGGAGCCAGAACTCCTTCGCTTCGTTGTCAGGAGCGATTTTGTCATCGCCGCCGAAGTACGTGGCGTAGATACGATCCTTGGGGAACCCCCAGCGCCCGACGACGAGTTCCCACGCCCAGTCAATCGCTTCCTTTTTGAAGTAATCGCCGAAGCTCCAGTTGCCGAGCATCTCGAAGAAGGTATGGTGATAGGTGTCGAGGCCGACGTCTTCGAGGTCGTTGTGCTTGCCACCCGCGCGGATGCATTTCTGCGTGTCGGCGGCGCGACCGGGCTTGTAGGGGCAATTGGTCTGGCCGAGGAAGATCGGCACAAACTGGTTCATCCCCGCGTTGGTGAACAGCAGGTTCGGCGCGTCGGGCAGCAGGCTGCTCGACGGAACGATGGCGTGCTGTTTCTCGCGGAAGAAATCGAGAAACGATTGGCGGACTTGAGCGGATGTCATGTCAGACTAGTCTTCCGAACCGCCGATGCGTTTGCCGACGATGGCGCCTTCGGCGGCCTTCTGTTTCACGGTGGCGATGATTTTTTCCAGCACGGCGGGATTCTCGCGGAGATAATCTTTTGTCGCTTCGCGGCCCTGGCCGAGTTGCTGGCCCTCGAAGCCGAGCCACGCGCCCCTCTTCTCCAGCACGCCGAGATCGCCGGCCACGTCAATCACGGAGCCTTCCTTCGAGATGCCGCAATCGTACATGATGTCGAACTCGGCCTCGGCAAACGGCGGCGCAACCTTGTTCTTGACGACCTTGGCGCGGACGTGACTGCCGAGCACCTTGCCGGCGCTGTCCTTGACGACGTTGACGCGGCGCAAGTCCACGCGGACGCTGGCGTAGAATTTCAACGCGCGGCCGCCGGGCGTGGTTTCGGGGTTGCCGAACATGACGCCGATCTTTTCGCGGATCTGGTTCGTGAAAATGCAACAGGTCTTGGCCTTGTGAATGGCCGCGGTGAGTTTGCGGAGCGCCTGGCTCATCAGGCGGGCTTGCGCGCCGACGGTGGCGTCGCCCATCTGGCCTTCGAGTTCCTGGCGCGGCACAAGGGCGGCAACGGAGTCAACGACAAGCACGTCCACGGCATTGCTGCGGATGAGCGTCTCAGCGACGGTGAGCGCTTCCTCGCCGCCATCGGGCTGGCTGACGAGCAGGTCGTCGAGGTTCACGCCGATGCGACGGGCGTAGGCGGGATCGAGCGCATGCTCGACATCAATCATCGCCGCGAGACCGCCGGCACGCTGGGCGTTGGCGATGACGCTGAGGCAGAGCGTGGTTTTGCCGCCGCTTTCGGGGCCGTACAGTTCAACGACGCGGCCACGCGGCAGGCCGCCGACGCCGAGGGCGAGGTCGAGCGAGAGCGCGCCGGTGGGGATGACGGCGATGTTGACGTGCGATTGCTCCGCGCCGAGCCGCATAATGGCGCCTTCGCCGTATTGTTTCTGAATGGCGGCGACAGCGGCTTGCAGATTCTTGTCCTTGAGCGCAGCCGATGATTTCGCGGCGTCCTTTTCCTTGGCTTCAACTTTGGCGGCCATGATCAATCTCCTTTCAATGTGTGTGACGACAGTTTGGTGTAAATCGAACCTTGCGGATTCAACTGGCTCTCGAACAGATGCAAAGCATCCACTCGAAGCGTTCCGCAGGCGCAATCTCTAAGTGAATCGAGCAGTTTTGTCAACGCGGCGTCCGGCTCCGGAAACTTGACCCTGCCCAGCGTCAAATGCGCCGCAAACTCGCGGTGTTCCGGATCGAACCCGCACTCCTGCATCGCCGTCTGCACCGCCCGCGCCAGCAGTTTCAGGCGCGCATCCGCATCGTGACAACCAACCCACAGCACACGGGGACGGTTGGCATTCGGGAATGCCCCTGCTCCGCCGACGGGCACTGGAAACGCTTCATGACCGGCGCAAACTTGCCCCAATGCCGCCGAGATGCCGGGTATCTTATCGTCGGGAACATACCCGAGGAACTGAAGCGTCAGGTGAACATTCTCGATCTTCACCCACGACACCTTCACGCCCAGATGCGCCCGTTTCATCCGCGCCTGCACTTCGCCCAGCGCAACGCGCAACTCCTCCGGCAGTGCAACGGCAATGAAAGCGCGGGTCACGCACCAGCCAATTCGAGCCAACGCTGGCGATACTGCTTGAGGAATGCCACGCCTTCCTCGGCGGGAACAGTCTTGCCGTGCTCGCACAACGTATAACGGTCGTAGCCGTGCCGGCGCATCAGCGCGAACAACTCCTGGTACGGATACTTGGGGTTGTTCAAGTCGTTGATGTGGCAGGAGAGAAGACGGTCCTTCAACAAGTCGAACGACCACTTCACGGAGCCGTCTTTCACGTCGGGAGCGTTGGAGTTCCAACAGACGCCGACGCTCCTGTTCGGGCAGGCGTCCATGATGGCGCGGATGCGCGTCGGCTCCTGCGTATCCTTGCCGTGGACTTCGAGCCAGATTTCAACGCCGTGGTCAGCGGCAACCTTGCCGCATTCAACCAACGCCGCACCGATTTGAGCGAGCGTCTTCTCTTCCGGAACGTTCTTCACCAGCCCGTTCGGGCGGACCTTGACGCCGCGCGCGCCGATGTCGGCGGCCAGTTTCACGAAGTCGGCGCAGTCGGCGATGTGCTTCTTCACGACCGCCGGGTCGGCGGAATGAAATTCGCACACCGATCCGAGGCCGACGATGGCGAGACCGCCGTCGGCGCAACGTTTCTTCACGTCGCGCCGCTGCTCGGCGGTGAGGCTCGGTTCGACGCCGTGTTTGTGCGTGGTGCGGAACTCGACGCCCTCGATCTTTGCCTGCCGGCAATTCTCGATGATGGTCGCGAGGTCCCACTGGGCGGCGACGTTGTAGGTCACCAGGCCGAGCTTGAGTTTCCGTTTCGGCGCGGCGGCGTGGAGCGCCGCCGGCGCCAGGGCCAGCGCCCCGGCGCACTTCAGGAAGTGTCGTCGGTTCATTAGACCTTTGCGGGCACCACGAATGGCGCGCGGTACTTGCGGGTCAACAGTTCGTTGGCGGCCTTGTTGTCGTCGAAGCGTTCGGTCTTCGGGTTCATCTTCAACCAAGGGCCGATGACGGCCTTGGTCGTGTCAATGTTGACGTCGTTGGCGGCGAGGTGCTCCTTGAACCGGCCGAAGGTCTCGGCGGCATCCCGGTTGCCTTTGATTTGTTCGAGGATTTGGCCGGGGGAGGCTTGTTTGCCGACGCGGTAGGAGATGTTCGCCGTGTGGCAGAGACCGGCCGAGAGATGACCTTGGAGGATCGGCCCGGCCTGGTCGGCGACTTTGCGGCTGCGGACGGCGCGGATGAAGTTGCCGAAGTGGTTGCTGTCTTCGACGAAGTCCATCACGACGCCGCTGGCGGCGCCGGCATCGCCTTTCTTGCCCTTTTCCTTCTTGGCTTTTTCCTTCTTACCGCCGCTGCCACCACCGCTTGGGAATTTCTGAACTTCTTTGCCGTCTTTATCGTAAACGATGGCCTGACTGTAGCTGGGGATCGTCATGTAGCCGTTCTCGCAATGGATGACGCAGCCGACGGAGGCGCCAAGGAACTTGTCCATGTTCTTCGCGCCGCTCTTTTCGGGTAGTCCCCGTACTTCAAAGATCAACGGTGTGCCGTCGTAGTCGTGGTACGCAATCTGTGTGTTGGGCGTTTCGGCGTCGTCCTCGTAGCCGAATCGTCCGCCGATACTGATGACGCGCGGGGAAAGCTCGTTGATGCCGAGCGCCCAGCGGCAGATGTCCATCTGGTGGACGCCTTGGTTGCCGATGTCGCCGTTGCCATAAGCCCAGAACCAGTGCCAATCATAGTGGATGGGGCCGTTCTTGCTGTTTCGACGGGGCGGATCTTTCGGCGCGGGACCGCACCAGAGATCGTAGTCAACGCTGGGCGGAATGGCTTGCGGGCCGGAAGTTTTGCCGATGCTTTCGCGGCGTTTGTAGCAGAGGCCGCGCGAGACGAGAACTTTGCCGAGGCCGCCTTTGCGGATGAACTCGATGCCTTGGCGCAGGCCGATGCTGGAGCGGCACTGCATGCCGGCCTGGACGATGCGTTTGTATTTTTCGGCGGCGCGGACAGCTTGACGTCCTTCGAAGACGTTGTGGGAGCTGGGTTTTTCGACATACACGTCCTTGCCGGCCTGGCACGCCCAGATGGTCGCCAGCGCCTGCCAATGGTTCGGCGTGGCGATGCTGACGACGTCAATGTCCTTGTTTTCGAGCAGCTTTCGGATGTCGGTGTAGCCTTGGACCTTCTGGTTCTTCTTCTCGAAACTGGCCACGCCCTTGGCAAGCTCGTCCGAGTCCACGTCGCACAACGCCACGATGCGCACGCCGGGCAAACCGCTGAAACCGCTGATGTGCGATTTGCCGCGGCCGCGGATTCCGACCACGGCGACGCGGATGTCGCTGTTGGCGCCGGCGGGGGCGGCCCATGTCCAGCGCGGGACGCTGAAGGCGGCTGCCGCGGTAATGGACGCGCTGAGGAATGATCGTCTGCTGATAATGGTGTTCATCTTGTTGTTCTCCGTTGTTTCGGGGGTTTATTTGGTCTTGGCAAACTCGCCATAACGTTCGGCAACGCGCCCCTGTTTCTCGTCGCCATCGTGGAAGACGAACCGGTAGCGGAACGTCGCGCTCTTGCCGGCGGCGATCTTCATGTCGCCCGAGCCGGCGGGTTTCTTCTCGAAATCATGCACGCCAAACGGGTTGGCGGCAAACAAGCCGTAATCGCGCACGTGCCACCACGTCGGGTAGCACGGATTCTTGGGATGATCGAACATGGCCACGCCGACAATCTTGCCGTCCACTGGCCCGTAATAATCAACCCATTTGGCGCGTTTGCCCCAGGTCTCACCGTCGCGCAGCCCTTCGCTGTTGACGATGCGGCCGTCGCCGGGCGCTTTTTTTTTCTTCTTCCCGTCTGTCACTGTCTTGGTAAGGTTCATCGTCTCCGCGAGACGGATGGCCATCGTGCCTTCCTTCGTGTCGCCGAACGTCACGTCGCCCTGCGACGCGATGAGCGTGATCTCGTAATCAATCATCCGCGCGTCGGCCGACGCATGGAACCGGAGCGTCCGTTCATCGGCGCACATCACTTTGCCGTCTTGCGCGACCCAGTTGTTGCGCGAAGAAATCGTATTCGGGCTTTTTTTCAGGAACTTCTCGTGAATGGTCTTGCCGAACTCTTTTTGTTCCGACCAGCAATCCACGCCGTTGACACTGCCGTGCGCGTACAACAGTCCCTTCTGATGGGGATGATCAGTGGAATCTTTGCCCGTGTCCTTCATCGGCCAGTCGCGCGTCATCGAAGCGCCGCTGGGGCCGATGACCGGATACAGGTACGGACGCGCAACATCCTTGTAATGATACTCGGTGAAAAGTTTGCCATCGGCTTCGACTCGCAGTTTGCCGTCGGTCTCGCGGATGGAAATGCTTTGAGCAACAGCAGACACCGCGAACAACAGAAGAAGGCTGAAAGTTTTCATCATGTGTGCATCTTGGCCTTTTCCGTCGCGGCTGGCAACAAATTTCAGCGATTATACGGATTTGGCGTCGGCTTGCCGGCGACGCCCTCGGCGGCGCCCTCCATCACGGAACCAGGCAGGCGGCTGACGCTGCCGACGGGTCTGCCGACATCCCGCGCGCCTTGGTGGACGCTTTCACAGCCGGCCATCAACGCGACGACGCCGACACAGAGAATCATGCGAATTGTAGTCATGGGGATCAATTGCCTCCTGAGCGGATGACGTCGCCCTGCGCGGCGGCGGGGTTGAGAGCGCCTTCCGGTTTGGCCTTGGCGAATTTCTCCTGCACTTCATATACTTTGATGAGACCCTTCTTCTTCTCTTCCGAGCCGAGCTTCTCGCCGGTGGTTGGATCCACCAACGCCTCGCCAACGCTGAACACGGTGAACGTCTCGCCCACCGTACAACCATTGCGTTCCCCGGCGTTGATGTAAATGTCGTCGCCGCTGACCCGGATGATGGCTCCCTGGTAGGGCACGTTCTTGAGTTTACCGGAGATATAGGCCACGGCGTTGTCAATGGCGAGCTGGGTCGCCTTGCCCAGCGGGGTCTTGCTGAAACCTTGCGTCCCGAAGTCCACGATGCCCACCGACACGCCGACGCCCATGCCGCCCGCGGTGGCTTTTCCCTCGACGCGGTGGGAATCGAGCACTTGGCCGGTGGTGCTGTCAATGAGGCGGATGATCAATCCCACGTGCGCTTCCTCGCGTTTGTTGGCGAGACGCACGCCGCCAATGCCGATGCCGGTGCCGCTGCCGGAGCTTTTGTTTTCAAACTCGGTGACAGATCCCTTGATGAGAATCTGCGCGCTGGTGATTTTGCCGGTCTGCGCGGTTTGCGACTTGGCGGCGCGTCCGCTGGCAGCGAGGTCCTGTTCGGCCATCACATCGCCGAGCGTCTGGCGCTCCAGCACGGTGAACTCGCCGCTCTTGATCAACGCATCCGTCAATTGATCGGCCATCCCGTCGTCGAGCGTCATCTGACCTTTCCACGAAGTCCTGTTCTCGAAACGGGACACGGCCACCGTCTTCTTCAAGCTCGCCCCGAACGCCGAGGACGCGACCACTATCACGCTCAAACCTGCCACCAACAATGTGCGACCATTCATGATCTGACTCCTTCTTGGTTTTGTTACCATCAATGGTACAACGTCGCCCCACCGAGTCAAGCACCGGCGGAAGAAGAGTCGGGAACAGTAGGTGGCAGATAGTAGGTGGGGAAGGAGACCTCACGGTCAGGCGAAGCGGCGCGGTCGGAAACCTGCGCCGAACTAGAGAGTACTCATCACGCTCCGCGTGATGGTTGCGAGGACGAACCTCACGCGGAGCGTGAGGAGTACTTTCACGCTGGCGGTGCAACGGTGCTTCCGCTACAATCCGTGCCGATGAAACTTTCCGAACGCAGCCGCATCGCCATTGTGCTTGTTGCCTTTGTGGCGGTGTTTATCGGGTTGTCTCTTTTCAGCTACACCCGCGAGTCGGCCACATGGGACGAGCCGCAACATCTGACCGCCGGGTACACGGCGCTGACCAAGCGCGACTTCCGGATTGACACCGAACATCCGCCGCTGGTCCGGATGTGGGCGGCGTTGCCCCTGGCGTTCTCGCGCGGCATCCGTTTCGATGAAGCGGGCCA